>Ga0207652_10000048_pt1 | contig 124452 bp, 110 predicted proteins | sample KBSC63BmetaG_FD_184334 | JGI IMG/M metagenome (GOLD analysis project Ga0207652, IMG submission 184334) | Corn rhizosphere microbial communities from Kellogg Biological Station, Michigan, USA - KBS C6-3B metaG (SPAdes) (version 2) | ecosystem: Host-associated > Plants > Roots > Rhizosphere ...
CGAACCCGGCCGGGTCCGCTTGCGAATCGATCGCTTCCGGTTCCGGCTCCGCGGCCATGTCGGTCGCTGCAGGGGATTCCAGCGTTGGCTCGAAAGAGATCGACGACTCGACAGCCGCCACCTGCTCCGACACATCCAGCGATACCAGGTTTTCACCCGCCTCAACAGCTTCAGCCGCGGCCGCAACGGGACTGCTCAACTCCACCGGAACGGACGCCTGCTCGGCGACAAAATCGACGGTCATGGTTTCGATCTCCTCCGGCGACAGCGGACGCTCGACCACCAAACTTCCGGCGGGCGGCGCAGGATTTTCATCCGTGGCGGCAATGAATTCAGCTTTGGTCGTTGGCACGGACGGCGACGGGGCGACCTTCGGGCGCGGCGGATCAACATCCCTGCTGCCGCGCAATTTGGCCACAAGATGGCGCAACCAGCGCGCGCGTTCCCAGCCTTCCAGTTTCTGCGAAATTTCGGGATCGTTGAAAACCACTGCGACGCCAGCGGCGTGCAACTTGGTCTCGACGTCGTCCAGCCAGTCGCCACCATCCAGGTTGACCAGCGCCGACGTCGCACCCGCGGAGACCAGCCGCGATGCGTCGAACGCATTCGCCGCCACCGCATAGGCGATGTCGGCGTGGTCAGCCATCGCTTCGCGCACATGCGCGACCGCTGCCTCGTCACCAAACACCAGCGCGATGCGCGGCAGTGCTTCCATCGCACGATCAGGCATGGTGCGCCTCCAGCATTTCATTGACGTGGCGCAGCAAGTCCGCTTCGCTGTAAGGCTTGCCGAGGTAACGCTCCACGCCGATCTCGAACGCGCGCTGGCGATGCTTCTCGCCGGTGCGGGAGGTGATCATGATGATCGGCACGTGGCGGAAACGCGCGTCGTTCTTCATGTGCGTGGCCAGCTCGTAACCGTCCATCCGCGGCATCTCGATGTCGAGCAGCATCACGTCGGGCAAACGTTCCTGCAGTTGCTCCAACGCATCCATGCCGTCCTTCGCGGTGACGACCTCGAGCTGTTCGCGCTCCAGCACGCGGGTGGTGACCTTGCGCATGGTGATGGAGTCGTCGACCACCATGACCAGGCGCGGACCCGCCTCGTCGGCACGTGGCGCGGCAACAGGAAGAACCGGCTCCGCCGCCACCGGCTGATCGCCCAACTCGATGCCTGCCGCGGCGGCCGACTGCTTCGCGACAAAGTGACGCACCAGCGGCGCGAGGTCCAGGATCAGCATCACCGAACCATCGCCCATGATGGTGGCGCCGAACATGCCGGGCACGTTGCTGATCTGCGGCCCGACCGGCTTGACCACGATTTCGCGCGAACCGATCACGGTATCGATGTGGACGGCCGCGCGCAGGTCGCCCGCGCGCACCATCAACAGCGGCAACTGGCCGGTGCTGTCCTCGGTGGCGTACGAGGTGCCGAAGCCGAGCAACTCGGACAATTGGTGCAACTGGTATTGCTCGCCACCGTATTCGATCGTGCGATCGCCGCCAGTCATGCGCGCGGTCATTTCCTCGCGCGGAATGCGCGACACGGCCTGCACGGACGTCATCGGTACCGCGAACGTGGTATCGCCCGCGCGCACGGTGATCGCCTGCGTCACCGCCAGCGTGAACGGCAAACGGATGTTGAAAACGGTGCCGCGGCCGCGCTCGGATTCGATGGTGAGCGAACCGCCCAGTTGCCGGATTTCATTGGCGACCACGTCCATGCCGACGCCGCGCCCGGACAACTGGCTGACTTCACTGGCGGTGGAGAACCCGGTCTGCAGCACGAAGTTGAACAACTCGCTGTCCGAGATCGGCACGTCTGGTTGCAGCAAGCCGCGCTCGATAGCCTTGGCGCGGATCGCGTCGCGATCGAAACCTGCGCCATCGTCGGATACCCGCACCAGCACTTCGGTGCCCTGGCGGCCGACGTGAATCGTGACCGTACCCTCCATCGGCTTGCCGACCGCGACGCGCTGGGCGGGATCCTCGATGCCGTGGCTCAATGCATTGCGCAGCATGTGCTCGAACGGCGCCTTCATCCGTTCCAGCACGTTGCGGTCCATTTCGCCCTGCGCGCCTTCCACCCGCAATTGCGCGCGTTTGCCGAGTTCGTCGGCCGCGCCACGCAACGTGCGGCGCAGGTTCGGCACCATCGATTCGAACGGCACCATGCGCGTGCGCATCAGGCCGTCCTGCAAATCGGAGTTGACCCGCGACTGTTGCAGCAGCAACGTTTCCGACTGGCGCGTCTGATCGTCCAGAATGTCCTGGATCGAGGCCAAGTCGGACACCGACTCGGCCAATGCGCGTGAATACTGCTGCAGGTTGGAGAAGCGGTCGAGTTCCAGCGGGTCGAATGCTGCGCCTTCGCCGGCTTCGTTCTCGCGCTGGTAGCGCGACAGGATCTGGGTTTCGGTTTCGATCTCCAGCTTGCGCAATTGTTCGCGCAGGCGCGCAACGGTCTGGTGGAGTTCCACCAGGTTGAAGCGGAAGTTGCCGACCTGTTGCTCCAGGCGGGCGCGGTAGATCGACGCCTCGCCGGCCGCGTTCACCAGGGAATCGAGCAGGTCCGAACGCACGCGGATCATTTCGGCCGCCGCGTGCATTTCGGTTTCGATCAGTTGCGGAGCCGGGCGCGGAGGCGGAACCGCTGCAGCGGCACGCGCGGCTTGCTTGCGAACGGCCGCGGTTTCAGGCTGCGGTGCTGCTGGCGCAAGCTCGGTGCCTGTGCCCACCGGCCGGCCTTCGGCGAGCGCGTTGAAGCGTTCGATTGCCTTGTCTGGCGTCGCGATCGCACGGTTCTGTTCGACCCGCTCGACCATGTCGTGCAGACGATCGAAGGCGCGCTCCAGCGAATCCACCTCGATGGGTTCGAGCGCGCGCTTGCGGTCGCCGACTTTCTCCAGCAGCGTCTCCATCGCGTGCGCCAGATCGCCGACCGCGGCGATGCCGACCACGCGCGCACCACCCTTGAGGGTGTGCAGGTTGCGTTGCAGGCCACGCACCGATTCGACGTCATCCGGCGCATTGCGCAGGGTGGCCATCAAGCTGTCGCTGCCGTCGAGCAACTCGCCGCCTTCCTCGGTGAACAGGGCGACCAGTTCCGGGTCGAGCCCCGGGATATCCAATGCACCTTCGGGTTGCGGATCATCCGGGAAGACGGGCAAGGCGGCCGCCGCGATGTCCCGCTCCGCTAGCACGCGTGCAGCAGCGATGCGCTCGGCCGCCGCTTTCTCGGCCGCGACGCGCTCGCGTTCGGCCTGCTCTGCAATCCGGCGTTCGTGTTCGGCCCGTTCGGCAGCCAGACGTTCCTGTTCCGCTTGCTCCGCGGCCACGCGTTCGGCTGCGGCTTGCTCGGCGGCCAGGCGTTCCTGCTCGGCCCGCTCTGCAGCGATGCGCTCCCGTTCGACTTGCTCTGCGGCAACACGCTCTTGGTCGGCCTGCTCGGCGGCGAGGCGTTCCTGCTCGGCCCGCTCTGCAGCGATGCGCTCCCGTTCGGCTTGCTCTGCGGCAATGCGCTCTTGTTCGGCCTGCTCGGCGGCGAGGCGTTCCTGCTCTGCTTGTTCTGCGGCAATGCGTTCGCGCTCGGCTTCTTCCGCGGCCAAGCGTTCTTGCTCGGTCTGTTCGGCAGCAAGGCGTTCCTGCTCCGCTTGATCTGCGGCAATGCGCTCTTGCTCCGCCCTTTTTGCAGCGTGATGCCCGGCTTCGACCTGTTCGGCGGCCAGTCGCTCGTGCTCCGCTTTTTCCGCCGCAAGGCGCTCGGCCGCCTCGCGCGCAGCGAGGACGTCGGCGTCATCTTCGGTTGGCAAAGTGGAGGCCGCTTCCAGGCCAATGGCCGTCACGCCTTCGTCCGGCATTTCGTCGAGTGTTTCCGGCGCAAGGGCTTCGTCGGCGATGTCGAACATCGTCGTGCGCGGCGCACCGAATGGCGCGGCCTCGGGCCAGCGATCACGCTGCGCTTCCAATCGTTCCGTCAACGCGGTGGTGTCCGGAACGTCCGGAACCGGCGCATCGAACTGCGCCATCACGTGCTCGGTCATTGCCACGGCATCCCGTACCGCATCGCAGCCTTCGCGGTCGAGCGGCGCATCGGCGCTGCGCACGCGACGCACCCAGACTTCCATGGGCGCCAGCATGCTTGCGAGCGATTCGACACCGACCATCGCGACGGCACCGTGCATGGTATGCACCGAGCGCATCAGTTCGTCGTCCACCGGCACGTTGTGGTCGACGTCGCGCGCGAGATACCTGCGCATGTTGTCCAGGTGCTGCCCGACTTCGGTGCGCAGGACATCCAGCAGAATCGGGTCCACCACCGGCAAGCCGGTTTCCGGCGACGTGATGACGTGTTGCGTGGCAATGGGCGCCACCGCAGAAGTTTCGGGTCCGGCCCCGGGCACCCAGCGGCGCACGGTGCGCACGGTCTTGCGGTAACCCTGGATCAAGTCGGCGATGCGCGCCGGCTCGCCCGCGACAAGCTTGTCGGCGGTGCGCATGATCGCGTCGAGCGGAGGGTCCAGCGTGACCGGCCGGCCCTGCAGGCCGGCGTGCAACTTCGGCAAGGTCGCGACCGCCGCCTCTACCACTTCCTGCACGTTCGCATCGGGCTGGATGGTGCGATCGAGCACGCGGTTGAGCATGTTCTCGATCTTCCAACTGAATTCGCCCAACGCCGCGGCGCCGACAAGCCGGCCGGAACCTTTCAGTGTGTGGAACGAACGCCGCACGTTCTTGAGCGTGTCCAGATCTTCCGGACAGGCCTTCCACGCCGGCAGGTTGACGTTGATGTTGGCGATTTCCTCGCCGACTTCCTCGACGAAGACTTCGCGGATTTCCTCGTCGATACCCACGGCATCCTGGAACGATGTGTCGACAGGTGCGGCCGCGCCGCTGTCGGTCGGCTCCAGCACTTCTTCCTCGACTTCGACCCACTCGCCGGGACCGACGCCGGGAATTATCTGTTCGCCACGCAAGGCATGCGTTCCATCCGGCGCCGCAACCGGGATGTCAACCGCAGTCGGTACACCTCTGGCCACGGGTTCGATGAACACAGCCGCCGGTGTTGCAACGGGCGCGGCTTCCGCGGCTTCCCCGGACGCAGGCCCTGCCGCAACGCGGCGCTCGGGAAGGGGCCAGTAGTGCAGGGCTTCGAGGCTGTGCTGCGCCGCATCGAGGATGCGGTTGTCGCTGGCGCTCGAATCGCGGCCAATCTCGAGGTAGTACTCGACGCTAGCCATCGCATCGGCCAGCGTGTCCATTTCATCGACCGTGGGCACCTTGCCATCGATGATCAGCTCGTTGCCGATGTAGCGATCGATGCCGTCGACCAGTTCCGCCGGGCGCTCCAGGTTGAGGATGCGCAGGGCGCCCGAGACCTCGGCGAGCAGCTTGGGCACTTCGGCGAGTTGCGCATGCGACCACGACGACTCGATGAATGCAGTGATGCGTTCCTTGACCCTGCCGAGGTTGGCACCGGCCTCGCGCATCAGCGTGCGCATGATCTTGCGCGCTTCGCTGGAGGGCAGCGCGTCGCCCGACGAGTCGGCGGCGCCCAGGCACTCGATGTGTTCGTCCAGCGAGGCGTCCACATACAGCAACGCGCTGGCGACGTCCAGGATGGTTTCGGGCTTGGCTTCGCGCTTGCCGTCGATGACTTCGGCAACCAGCTTGCGCTGATCACCGATCATCCTTGCCGGGGTCTCCAGTCCGAGCACGGCCAGGGTGTCGCCGATGCGGTGCAACGTATCAACCTGCGGTGCCAACTGCTGCGGATTGTGATCCTCGCGGCGCAGGAAGATGTCCAGCCCTTCCTTGACCCGCAGCAAATCCTCGCGCACGGCCTTCGCGACGGTATCCAGCAACGCGCGGTTGCGGCCGGACATCGCCGCGCGGGCGCGCTCGAGTTCATCCGCCGACGGCACCATGCGATCGAGCGCGAACCCCTGCGCGATCGCTTCGGTGCGGCCCGGGCCGGGCGTCGCGTGGGCGACGGAGAACAGCAAGCCGCGCACGAGTTCGCGCGCGTCCTCATCGCCGCAGACTTCCTCGCCCTGGTCCTGCATGTGACGAATGGTGCGATCGAGTTGCCCGAACTGCTGGCGCAGGCTGGCAAGATGGTGATCCAGCCGACCCTGCTGCAGGGCTTCCAGCACGCCGCCGGCGACCCACCACAACCGGCGCGCCGATTCGGCGTGGCACGCGGCGCGCAACTCATCCACGCAATCGCGCATTTCCGCGAAGTTGGGTTGCTCGCCCTGCGTCCAGGCCAGCAACTGCACTTGGAAGCGTGACCGGATCCGGGTGGTGCGCTGGCGCAGGTCGGCGAACGGAAACGCCACACGCGCACCCGCTGCATCCGGCGGCAGCGGACGATCGATATCCGGATGGAACAGCACGCGCTGGTCGACGGATTCGGCGCCGCGCGCTTCACGCATTTCATTGAGCAGCGGCAACAGGACGACGGGGATGTCCTTGTGGCCGCTTTCGATCAGGTCGAGATAATCGGGCAATTGCACCACGCCGCGCATCAGCGCGCCCAGCGCCTCGTCCCGGTCGGACACCTTGCCGTCCAGCACGGACTGCGCGAGGTGTTCCATTTCCTGGTCGAGTTCGGCGGCGCCGTACAACTCGACCATGCGCAAGGTGCCGAGCACCTGGTGCAACAGGCCGACGCAACTTTGCATCAGGTGCGCATCTTCGGGATCCTCGGCATACGCTTCCAGCGCCTGGCGCGCTTCCGACAGGAGTTCGTCGATCTGCGGCTTGACCCAACCCAAGGTCGAAAAATCGATGTGTTCTTCGAGGTGCATCGTCGCTTTCCGCACGCTGCCGCCAGCCTCCCGCGCCACGATGCCGTCGGGCACGACGATGGCCACGCCGGCTTCACCGGTTGCCGTGGTCATGATGTCGTCGCCTGCGGTCATGGCCCCTCCTCGTGCCGCTTAGGCCGGCAGCTTGAAGTCGGCCACCGAACGGCGCAGCTCCTGTGCGAGTTGCGCGAGGTTGCCGATCGATTCCGCGGTCTGGTTCGCACCCACCGAAGTCTGCGCGGTGATCTGCTGAATCGAGTTCATCGTCGACGAGATGTTGGTGGCCGCCGCCGACTGCTGCTTGGCTGCGCTGGAGATGCCCTGGATCAACCCTGCGAGGTTGTTCGACACCTTTTCGATTTCACCCAGTGCGGTGCCGGCGTCTTCGGCCAGGCGCGCCCCGTTGACCACCTGCGTGGTGGTCTGCTCCATCGAGCTGACCGCCTCGACGGTATCGGACTGAATGGTCTGCACCAGCGTCTCGATTCGCTTGGTGGCGCCCGTTGCGCGTTCGGCCAATCGCTGCACTTCGTCCGCGACCACCGCGAAACCGCGGCCCGCCTCGCCCGCCGAAGCCGCCTGAATGGCTGCGTTCAAGGCCAGAATGTTGGTCTGCTCGGCGATGTCGTTGATGAGTTCGACGATCGAGCCGATTTCCTGCGACGACTCACCGAGCCGCTTGATGCGCTTGGAGGTTTCCTGGATCTGCTCGCGGATCGAATCCATGCCGCTGATCGTCTGGCGCACAATCTGCGCGCCGTTGGAGGCGATCTGCACCGAGCGTTGCGCCACTTCCGCGCTGTCGGCGGAGTTGCGCGAGACCTGGTCGATGGACACCGCCATCTCGTTGATCTTGGCCGAAGCCGAGGTGATCTGTTCGGCCTGCTGGTTGGCCGCGTCCGCCAAGTGCTTGGCGGTGGCCTGGGTTTCCTGCGCGGCGGACGACACCCGCACCGCGGTCTCGTTGATCGTCGTCACCAACGACCGCAGCGCTTCGACCGCGAAGTTCACCGAGTCCGCGATCGCGCCGGTGATGTCTTCGGTCACGGTGGCCTTCACCGTGAGGTCGCCTTCGGCGAGCGTGCCCATTTCATCGAGCAGGCGCATGATCGCCTGCTGGTTGCGTTCGTTGAGGCTGCGGCTTTCCGCCGAGCGCTTGCGTTCGGTGCGGATGAAGTTGAGCGCGAGGATCACCGCCAATACCGCTGCGGCGACCGCGCCAAGCAAGCCCCACCACACGTTCGGGAACGGCCGGGTCTGCGGCAACTTGCCGAGTGCGGTAGAAACCGAATTCGCCTTCAGCAATACGTCCTGCGAATCCACCGATGCTTGCGTGGCGGCATTCTTCACCGTCACCAGCGTTGGCGCCGCCGCAATCACCTTCTGCACCGGCGCCTCGAGGCTGGTCCAGGATTTCTGCACGCCGGTCAGCAGCCGCGATGCTTCACCCGAGGATCCATCGGCCAGTTGCTTCAGGGTTTCGCCGTAGTTGGTGGAGTCGAGCGCAAGGCCGTTGGCGGCCGACGCGGAATCGGCGCCGCCCTGCAACACGTCGCCTACGCGGCGGATCAGGCGGTCGCCCGACACCATCAGTTGCGAGGCGGTGTAGATGCTGGAAGCCGAGCCCTTGGACTGCAGGATGTTGATGACCTGGTTGATCTTCGAGTTCAGGTCCGGCATCTGCTGGTTGAAGGTCGCGGCCTGCGAGGCCGAATCCAGCACCGCGTCCCTGTTCGCTTCGATCTTGCCGAGGTCGGCGTTCAACTGGTTCCACGACTTGGTCAACGCCGACATCGGTTCGCGCACACCGATCGCGTCGATGTAGGCCGGCAAGCCGTTCGCGGAATCGCCCTGGTTCAAATGGTTGACCGCCGCGGCGATGGCTGCACGCGTGCTGGTTAATTCCTTGAAGGCGTCGATGTTGCCGTTGGCTGCCTGCAACGCGAAGTTCGCGACCTGCTGCGAGTTCACCTGGATCTGCGTGGTGAGCTGCGCCGCGGCGCGGTCCTGGCTGTCGTGGCGGTTCAGCAGGAAGAAATCCGCGCCGGCGAGGACAATCGCCGCCAGCAGGAACAGGATCAGCCAGGTCTGCAGGGACGCGCCCTTGCGTACCGCACCGGAATTCGCGCTCATGATTCCCACCTCATTGCCATATCCGCAGTTGATTCGGAGCGGCTGTTGTTGAAAGTCAGGACAGGGATGTCCGTTCTGGTATTCATCGTCTGCAACCTCTCCGATACCCAAAGCACTCGACGAAACCGCGATCAGGGACGATCGCACAATCCAGACCCCTAAATCCCGGCGTGCTGGAACTCCGCCGTGCGCGTCAACTCCACCATACTGAAGCGTCCCAGCCGCACCGGGCCCATCGTCACGTTTTCGGTGACGAAGCGCGCCAGCCGCCCGTCGGCCTCGCCCTCGGCATCCACGCGATCGGCGTCCGTCAGGTTGCGCTGGCCAAGCAGTTCGTCGACCAGCAATCCCACGTTGCCGCCGCTCTGTTTCACCACCAGCACCCGCGCACGCCCGGTGACATGGGTGCGCTGCTCGAACAGAAACTGCTTGAGATCCACCAGCGCGATCAGATTGCCGCGCACGTTGGCGACCCCGAGCAACCACGGACGGGTCGCCGGGATACTGGTGACCGGCGGCGGCGACATCAGGATTTCGCTGACTTCGTCGATGCCGCTGACGAAATGGTGATCGCCGACCCGAAAGCCGATCGCGCGCCACAGGCCGGGCGCCTCGATCTGCTCCGGCACGCCGGGATCGTGCTCAAGGCTGCGGCGTTCGTACGCAGCCAGCAGCGCATACCCGCCCGCCGGCTGCAGCATTTCCAAAGCGTCTCCCGTGGCCGGCGCCGCGGCTTGTGTCTGCAGCGCGGCGTCATTGCGATGGCCCTGTTTCTCGTGGGAACGCTTCTTGCTCATTCGCTCAAGCCTGCGCGGTCAGGTGCTTGCTGACGTTGGCGACCAGATCCTTCTCGCTGACCGGCTTCACCAGCACGTCCTTGGCGCCCTGGCGGAGGCCCCACATGCGGTCGGTTTCCATGTTCTTGGTGGTGACGATCACCACCGGGATGGAACTGGTCTGCGGATCCCTGGTGAGGCTGCGGGTGGCCTGGAAGCCGTTCATGCCGGGGAAGATCACGTCCATCAAGACAAGATCAGGCTTGTCCTTCTGCGCGGCGGCGATGCCCGCCTCGGCGGTGCCCGCCGAAGTGACCTTGTGCCCCGCCCGCTCCAGCGCGCCGGAAAAAATCTTCACGTCGGTGGGCGAGTCGTCGATGATGAGGATGTGTGCCATTGCGTTTGATTCCCCTTCGCGCATCACCACTGCGGTGGATGCGTCATTTGTCGGCCGAAACGTGCTGCCGGATCGCGTCCAGCAATTCGTCGCGGGTGAAAGGTTTGGTGAGGTACTGTTCGGAGCCCACGATCCGCCCCCGCGCCTTGTCGAACAGGCCGTCCTTGGAGGACAGCATGATCACGGGCGTGGAACGGAATACGTGATTGTTCTTGATCAGCGCGCAGGTCTGATAACCATCCAGGCGCGGCATCATGATGTCCACGAAGATGATGTCGGGGCGCAAATCGGAAATCTTGGCCAGCGCCTCGAAGCCGTCCACGGCGGTCAGCACCTCGGCCCCCTCCTTCTTCAGAAGGGTTTCGGCGGTGCGTCGGATGGTCTTCGAGTCATCGATGACCATTACCTTGAGTCCGGCAAGGCCATCGTGGTTGACGTTTTCGTTCACGGTCAGGGTTCCACCTCGTCGGGAGGCGGTGAGACTCCATGCAACATGGATGCCACACCGCAATTCACTGTGACGGCCGTCACACCGAGCCCACGTGGTCCCCTGCGATTCGTCCCCCTGCAGACGAATCCGGATGCCTTCCTGAGGCAAAGCCGGCCGCTGTGCCAAGATACACCAAGAGGAGCCTGTTCGAATGAGACGATTTGCGCTCCCTCTCACAAACCCGCTCTTCCACAATCGACCCACCGTTGCTCCCAACAGTCGGTCCGCCCTTGCCGGGGCATGGAGTTCCCGGTCGGTAATATGAGCCCATGAATCTCACCGTTGCGGTGCTGATGGATCCCATCGGCACGATCCATCCCGAAAAAGACACCACGCTCGCCCTGCTGCTGGAAGCACAACGACGCGGCCACGCATTGCGCTACATGTTGCAAGGCGACATGGCAGTGCGCGACGGCACGGCCTGGGCGCGGTTGGCACCGCTGGAAGTCCGCGACAACACCACTGACTGGTTCGCATTGGGCGAGGCGCACTGGCAGCCGCTGGCGGACGGCATCGACATCGTGCTGGCGCGCAAGGACCCGCCGTTCGATGCCCAATTCCTGTACGACACACTGGTGCTCGATCTCGCCGCGCGCGCACGCGTGCGCGTCGTCAACAATCCACAGGCGTTGCGTGACTTCAATGAAAAGCTGGCGGCGCAGTGGTTTCCGCAATGCTGCGCGCCGGCGCTCGTCGCGCGCGACCGCGGAGAACTTCGGCGTTTCGCGCGAGAACACGGCGAGGTGGTGCTGAAACCACTGGATGGCATGGGCGGACGTGGCATTTTCAGATCGCGGGGAGACGATCCCAACCTCAACTCAATCCTGGAGACCTTGGCAAGCGACGACCGCCGCTTCGTAATGGCGCAGAAGTTCATCCCCGAAATCAGCAAGGGCGACAAGCGCATCCTGATGGTGAACGGCGAGCCCGTGCCTTACGCGCTGGCGCGCATCCCGCAAGGCACCGATTTCCGAGGCAACCTTGCGGCGGGCGGCCGTGGCGTGGGCCAACCGCTTTCCGAGCGCGATCGCTGGATCGCTGCCGAAGTGGGCCCGGAACTGGCACGCCGCGGCATCCTGTTCGCCGGGCTGGACGTGATCGGTGATTACCTCACCGAAGTCAACGTCACCTCGCCCACCTGCGCGCGCGAACTGGACGCCCAATTCGGGTTGAACATCGCTCGCGAGGTGTTCGATGCGATTGAAAGCACCGGGACCCAGAAAGACGAAATTGGGGGTGCGGCAGCTTGAATGCAGCAGCAGTCCAAATGGCCCACGGCAACGGCGGCGCGGACCGCATCGGTGTCGCGCTGCTGTTTTCGCTGATGGTCCACGCCATTTTGATCCTCGGCGTCGGCTTCCATTTTGCGAAACCTGCGCCAAGCCTGCCGACGCTGGACGTCACCCTGGTCAACATCTCGAATGCCGAAACGCCAAGCAAGGCGGATTTCCTGGCCCAAGCCAACAATGCCGGCGGCGGCAACAGCGACAAGGCGCATCGACCGGGTGCGCCGGTTTCGGGGCCGCTGCCGGTCACCCAGGCCGGTGCCGCGCCGGTTCCGATGATGGCTGCCGCACCCGCGCAACAGAGCGCAAGCGGCCCGCACATCCTCACCACCACCGCACGCGCGGACACCCGCGTCGCCAGCGAACACAATACCCGCGACCAGCCGCAGCCCGAACAGCAGGTGTCCTCCATCCCCGTTCCCGAACGGATGGAAATGGCACGGCTGGCACAAGAAGTGCGCAATGAACAGGAAGCCTACGCGCGCCGTCCGCGCCGCAAATACATTTCCGCCAATACCAAAACCGTCGCTTACGCGGCTTACCAGGTCGCGTGGGTGCACCGCATCGAGCGAATCGGCAACCTCAATTATCCCGACGCGGCACGGCTGCGGCATCTGCACGGCGATTTGATTCTTACCGTGGTGCTGGCGCCCGACGGCCATGTGCGCGACGTCACCGTCAATCACAGCTCCGGACATCGCGTGCTCGACGACGCGGCGGTCCGCATCGTGCACCTGGCCGCGCCATTTCCACCGATCCCGTTCGAGAAGGACGCCAGCGGCCACCGCGTCACCGAACTCGTGATCACGCGCACATGGCAATTCCTGCCTGGTAATCACCTTCAAACACGCGTCGCCGATTAACGGGGACGTTGCACGGGGCGGCGGTACAATGGGCGTCATGTCAGCCGCCTCGTCACGCAGCAGCCGATCACGCGGCGCCCGTTCCGGCAAGCCGCAAACACCCGCTGCCGGAACCCCGCCCTCGCTGACCGGTCATTTCCTGATCGCGATGCCCGGCATGGGCGACCCCAATTTCGCCCGCGGGATCACCTTCTTGTGCCAGCACAGCGAAGAGGGCGCGATGGGCCTGGTGGTGAATCGATTGTCCGATTACAAATTGGGCGACGTGCTGCAGCAGATGCACATGCCGTGCGAGCGCGCCGAAGTCGCCGGCGCGCCGGTGCTGGTAGGCGGACCCGTGCAGCCCGAGCGTGGGTTCGTGCTGCACGCGTCGAGCGAGCGCGAATGGGATTCGAGCTACCACGTCAACGATACCCTCACCGTCACCACTTCGCGGGACATCCTCGCCGCAATGGCGGACGGCGATGGTCCCGAACGCGTACTGGTGACATTGGGTTACGCCGGCTGGGGCGCAGGCCAACTGGAACAGGAATTGCGTGAAAACGCGTGGCTCACCGTGCAGGCCGACGAGCGCATCCTGTTCGATACCGCGCTGGATGACCGCTGGGGTGCCGCAGTGGCGCTGGTGGGGATCAATCCCGCCAATCTGACCTCCTATTCGGGAAGAGCGTGAGTTGCGTGTTGGGTTTCGACTACGGTGCGCGCAGGATCGGCGTCGCCAGCGGCAACCGCATCAGTCAATCTGCCCGTCCGCTGTCCGCATTGATCTCGCATCACGGCGGAGCGGACTGGCCGCGCATCGATGCGCTGCTGGCGGAATGGAAACCCGAGGCCTTGGTCGTCGGTCTGCCCTTGACGCTGGACGGCGGCGAGCAGGCGATCACGCGCGGCGCGCGCGCGTTTGCCGAGGCACTGGGCATGCGCAGCAAGCTGCCTGTGCACCTGGTCGACGAGCGGCATACTTCGCAGGAAGCCGCACGCCGGTTTGCCGCGCGGCGCGCCGCGGGCTCGGCGCGCCGCCGAGACGCCGAGAACATCGATTCGCTGGCCGCCGCCGTTATCCTCGAGAGCTGGCTGCAGGGAAATACCTGAGTATGGGATGCGGGGTTTCGTCGCAAGACAGTGTCGTGTTCGCGAACGCGGGAACCCAGTGCCTTTTCCGGCAAGACAATGAAGTCACCGGGTTGACTCGCGCCGTCCTCGGCGCTCGCCCTGCGGGCCGCCTTCGGCGTTCGCATTTGCACTCCCGCAAACGCAGTCGACTCGCCGCTACGCCGCGTCCGGAATGACGAAGAATCCCATGCACCATCTCCTGACCCTCGAACACCTGGACCGCGGAGCAATCATGCGCCTGCTGGATCGCGCAGAACGCTATCGCGCCCAGGGCGCGCCGCGCGATCTGCTGGCCGGACGCACGGTACTGACGCTGTTCTTCGAACCCTCCACCCGCACGCGCACTTCGTTCGTGCTGGCCGCCAAGCGCCTGGGTGCGGACAACGTCAATTTCGACCTGTCGCGCTCGTCCACCAGCAAGGGCGAAAGCCTGCTGGACACGCTGCACACGCTGGAAGCGATGGGCATGGACGCACTGGTGGTGCGCCACAACGAGAACGGCATGCCGGCGTACCTGGCGCAACACGCCCGCAGCAAGGTTGCGGTGATCAACGCCGGCGACGGCACCCACGCCCATCCCACGCAAGGCCTGCTGGATGCGCTGACCATCCGCCAGCGCCGGCCCGATTTCGAAAATCTGCGCATCGTGATCTGCGGCGACCTCCGACACTCCCGGGTTGCACGTTCCGATGCACAGGCTCTGCACGCACTGGGCGCCGATGCGATCCGGCTGTGTGCACCACGCGCCATGTTGCCTGAATCGCTGCAGGAATTCCCCGGCTGCGGGACAACGGAAGATTTCGACGCGGCGCTCGATGGTGCCGACGTGGTGATCATGCTGCGGATCCAGAAGGAACGCATGGCCGACGCGCAGCTTCCGGACGCGGCCGACTACCATACGCATTACGGGCTGGATATGCGGCGCCTCGCCTTGGCCAATCCGGGTTGCCAAGTGCTGCACCCGGGGCCCATCAACCGCGGCATCGAGATCGCGCCCGAAGTCGCCGATGGCCCGCAATCGCGGATCCTTGACCAGGTCGCGAACGGTGTGGTGACGCGCATGGCAGTGCTGGCGGAACTGCTCGCGACGCCGGCATAATCGGCCGCTACCTCGGGGAACAAGGAAAAGCCATGCGTCCAGTCCTGCGTCACGCAGTCCTTGCGGCTGCCTGCGTCTCAGTCCTCGCGCTGGCGGGCTGCGGCAAGCACGTCGCTTCCAACGCGCCGATCACGTTCGCGCCCGCCGACACACCTTACCTGTTCGCCAATTTCAAGGGCACCCCGGAGGACGTTACCGAAGCCTGGGGGCAAGCCAATGATGCGGTGATGGCGGCGCGCATCCAGCAACTCGGCAAAATGGCAGAAGTGGTCGGCCAGAAGAATCCGGACATTGCGAAAATCCTCGACGCCGTCCAGACCGAACTCGCAAACGTGCACTCCAGCAAGGAGCTGGCGCAGACGATCGGGTTCTCGAAATCGTCGTTGTACGCGCTCTATGGCATCGGCGATGTCCCGGTGGCACGGATCGAACTGGCCTCGCCCGATGCCTTCAAGGCGTTCTGGGCGCGTGTGGAAAAACGCGCCGGCATCACGGCACCGACCGCCACGGTGGGTCAGCAGACCTACTGGGTGCTCGGCGGCAGCGACGCCAAGATGCGCTTCCTCGTGGCCATCGAAGGCAATCAGCTTGTCGCTACCGTTGCGCCCCTCAACGCTACGCCGGAAATACTGAAGCAGTTGCTCGGCCTGACCAAACCTGCCAGCCACGCCTCCGACCGTCTGGCCGACATCGACAGCCAGCACGGCTACAGCGATTACGGCTCGGGTTATGTCGACCTGCCGAAGCTTTTCGCCAATCTGTATGACGGCAAGGATGCAGTCACCCAGGCATTCGCCAAAAACTTGGGCGGCACGCTGACCAATCCGACTTGCGCCAGCGAGTTCGCGTCCATCGCCAACCAGGTGCCGCTGGCCAGCGCGGGTTTCCAGACCTACTCGGCCAAGGAAATGCACGCCAGTCTGGACGTGAAGTTGTCGTCCTCACTGCTGGGTGCGCTGACCGCGCTGAAGCAACCGGTGCCGGGAATGGACGAATCGTCGGATGCTTCCATGTTCGACATGGTGATGGCCCTGCCGCTGCAGAAGTGGCAGGCCTTCATCACGGGGCGCGCGGAAGCGGCCGCCGCCAGGGCCTACCAGTGCCCGGCACTGCAGTCGCTCAACAACTTCGCCAAAACCGCCGCGAACCCGCCCGTGCAGATGCCGCCGGAAGCAGCATCACTGCTGGGCTTTCGCATCGTGCTGGACAAATGGGACATCGGCCCGCAGATCGCCGGACGCCTGCTGGTCGCCAGTTCCAATCCGACCGAACTGGTACAGAAGATCCAGCAGACGATGCCGCAGTTCGCGTTGAAGACCATCCCTGCCGACGGCAAACCGGTGGCATTCGACCTGCCGCCGCGGCTGCAGGCAATGCTGGGCGGCAGCAACCAGGGCTGGATCGCGGCCAATTCGGATGCGCTTGCGGTGGGCACCGGTGACGGCGAGGACGCCAAGCTCGGCGGCACGTTGGGCGCTTCCGCAGGCAGCGGCGAGAAGTTGCTGCGGATGCACTTCGACGGCAAGATGTATCAATTGCTCGGCAGTTGGATGGGCCGCTTCGCCGCCACGGCGCCCGCGGCAAGCCAGGCACAGGTCCAACAGCAGGTCGCGTTGTTCACCCAGATGAGCAAGATGATCGAATCCGGTGACCTCGACGTGAAGCTGGACGACAAGGGCCTGCATTTTGAAACGGACGTGAAGCATCGCTGAGACCCGATGCCGACGTATCCCAAGGTTGACCACCCAAAAAACCCGGGCCAATCGCCCGGGTTTTTTGTTGGTGCCAAGTTGCGCCCACGATTTACAATCGGTGTCCTTTTTCGGCCGTCTCGACAAGCTCCACGTCGCCCAGACCCTGCGACAGTGAATGCGCGTCGCCGCCCTGCGCCAGCTTGATCGCAAGGCGCACTTCGTTGGCGGAATCGGCGTAGCGCAACGCATCCTCATAGCTGATGTGGCCGGCGTGGTACAGCTCGACCAGGTTCTGGTCGAACGTGCACATGCCGAGATTCGTGGACTGCTTCATCACGTCCTTGATCTTGTGGACCTCGCCCTTGCGGATGTAGTCCTGCACCAATGGCGTGCCCAGCATCACCTCCATCGCCACGCGCCGACCCTTGCCGTCGGGGGTGGGAATCAACTGCTGTGCAACGATGCCCTTCAGGTTCAATGAAAGGTCCATGTAGAGCTGTTCGCGTACGTCTTCGGGAAAGAAGTGGACGATGCGTTCCAGCGCCTGGTTGGCGTTGTTGGCGTGCAACGTGCACAGCACCAGGTGGCCGGTTTCGGAAAAGTGGATCGCGTATTCCATCGTCTCGCGTGTACGCACCTCGCCGATCAGGATCACGTCGGGCGCCTGGCGCAACGTGTTCTTCAGCGCGTTTTCCCAACTGTCGGTGTCGATCCCGAGTTCGCGCTGGGTAATGATGCAACCTTCGTGCTTGTGCACGTATTCGATCGGATCCTCGATGGTGATGATGTGGCCGGTCGAATTCTGGTTGCGGTAGCCGACGATCGAAGCCAGCGAAGTGGATTTGCCCGCACCGGTGGCGCCCACGAAAATCACGATGCCGCGCTTGGTCATCGCCAGTTGCTTGACGATCGGCAGGAGGTTCAATTCCTCGATGGTCGGGATTTTGGCCTCGATCCGGCGCAATACCATGCCGACGCAATTGCGCTGATAGAAGCACGACACGCGGAAGCGCCCGACTCCCGCCACGCCGATCGCGAACTGGCACTCGTGGGTCTTCTCGAATTCCTCGCGCTGCAGCGGGTTCATCACGTTCAGTACCATGTCGCGCGCATCCTGCGCGGACAGCGGCGTCTGGGTGATCGGCACGATGCGGCCGTTGACCTTGATTGATGGCGCGACACCGGCCGTGATGAAAAGGTCCGACGCCTTCTTGTGCACCATCAGCTTGAGGAAGGATGAGAAATCGACTGCGCTCATGGGTTATCTCCCGAGATCAACGGATCTCGCGGCTTTGAACCGGACCCGTGCCATCGGCCATCCACGGCCTGCACGGGGTGACCACATCCTGTGGTCACTTGAATGTTTCTTTCACCTTGGCACGCGCCATTGCATCCTGGCGCGTCACCAGGCCGCGCCGCACCAGGTCCTGCAGGCACTGGTCCATGGTCTGCATGCCGAACTGCTGGCCCGTCTGGATGGACGAATACATCTGCGCCACCTTGTCCTCGCGGATCAAATTCCGGATCGCGGGGATGCCGACCATGATCTCCCACGCCGGCGTACGTCCGCCGCCGACCTTCTTCAGAAGCGTCTGGGTGATCACGGCGCGCAGCGATTCCGAAAGCATCGAGCGCACCATTGCCTTTTCGCCGGCAGGGAACACGTCGATGATGCGGTCGATGGTCTTGGCCGCCGAGTTGGTGTGCAACGTTGCGAACACCAGGTGCCCGGTTTCCGCGGCGGTCAAGGCGAGGCGGATGGTTTCGATGTCACGCATTTCGCCGACCAGGATGTAATCCGGGTCTTCGCGCAGCGCCGAGCGCAACGCCTCGTTGAAGCCGAGCGTGTCACGGTGCACTTCGCGCTGGTTGATCACGCATTTCTGCGCGGTGTGCACGAATTCGATCGGGTCCTCGATCGAAAGGATGTGCCCGTAGTGGTTCTTGTTGACGTGGTCGACCATCGCGGCCAGCGTCGTGGACTTGCCCGAACCGGTCGGGCCGGTCACCAGGATCAGGCCCTGCGGCTGGTCGATCAGTTCCTTGAACACCTTGGGCGTGCCGAGATCCTCCAGCGTCCAGACCTCGGCGGGAATGGTGCGGAACACCGCGCCGGCGCCGCGGTTCTGGTTGAAGGCGTTGACGCGGAAACGGGCGAGGCCGGGAATCTCGAACGAAAAGTCGACCTCGAGGAATTCTTCGTAATCGCGACGCTGTTTGTCCGACATGATGTCGTACACCAGCGCGTGCACCTGCTTGTGCTCCAGCGCGGGCAGGTTGATGCGGCGGATATCGCCGTCCACGCGGATCATCGGCGGCAAGCCGGACGACAGGTGCAGGTCCGAGGCCTTGTTCTTGACCGAAAAGGCCAGCAGTTCGGCGATATCCATGAACCCCCTCCCGAAACCCGAAAACCGTCTGCGATGGCTGCAATATCCGCGCCAATGGTCGCCGGTCGGCGCCACTGTGCACGACGCGGGTCTACCCCGCAAGCCGTTCCCAATCCCGTCCCCGCGACGTCCGTCCGCCGGGACCGGCGGGAGTATACGCCCGTGGCCCCGTGCCAAACCGGGCGGCGCGTCAAGGAATCCCCGGGGAACGATGCGCGGCCTAAAGCCGGCGTCTTTGCCCGGACCATGTCCGATTGATCCGGTGTCTGCGGCGAGCCATACGCTCGATCCGGCTGCGCGCCGCGGGTGTAAGCTCGCGAAACGGCGCCGCCGCGCAGACGGGCCCGGGAATCACGCGCGGATGCCAGGGAGGTGGAGGCATGGCCGCTCCACGGTTGTTGTGGCTCGACTACTGTTGCGCGCCGCAGCGCAACGGCCTGTTCCACGTCGCGCAAAGCTGCGGCGATGCGCAGCGGATCAGCGGGCCTGCGGACGTGCTGCCGGCTGCCCACGCGTTCGAACCCAATGCCGTATGCGTGGAGTACGACTATCCGGATGGGGCTCGGTTGCGGGCGATACCGCTGGTGCGGCGGGCCTTTCCCGCGCTGCCGGTGCTAGTGCTCACCGAATACCACTCCGAGGCGCTGGCGGTGTGGGCCTACCGCCACAGGGTCTGGGACTACCGGGTCAAGCCGATTCCCGACGAAGCCTTGTCGCGCGTGCTCGACGCGCTGACCAGTTTCGCGTCCGGCAGGCAGCCGCGTGGATGGCTCTCCGACGGCCTACCTCCGGAACTGATCGCACCGTCGGGCCATCTGCACAAGCCGCTCATGGCCGCCCCACGCACGGCGCCGGCGATCGCCTTCGTCAGCGAACATTACGGAGAGATCGTCCGGCTCAAGACCGTCGCCCGGCTTTGCCGCCTCTCAGAATCGGAATTCAGCCGCATCTTTCATCACGAACACGGCACGTCGTTCCGGCAATTTCTGCTGAACTACCGGATCGCGATGGCACGCGATTTCCTAGCCGAGCCGCAGGCATGCATCTCCGAGGTCGCCTATGCCGTCGGCTTCAACGACCCTTCGCATTTCGCGCGGATCTTCCATCGTTTCGTCGGCGAACCACCCACCCGCTACAGCCAGCGCGTCAGCCCCTCGTCAGACGACGACGCGAATCGCGACAGCCGCGCAGAAACATCCCACCGAAGCGCAAATCGATCCTAACGGCCGGGCCAGGTACCGCGGGATCCTCGTCCTTTGTCACGCTGCCGTGGCGGAAGCCGAAGCCACTCGCGATCGGTGGCCGCGCCGTATGTGCCAGCGTGGCTCAAACCGAACACCCCCCAAACCCCGGGGATGGTTCAGGGAGCACGACTCGCGCAGGAGGTTTGGCTACGGAATTTGCCACTGCTACGAACACAAAATCCTCACCACTCGCAACGCAATGCCCGGCGCACCGATCCAGGAAACCGGGTCGGCAAACGAGAGGAGTCGGAGTCATGTCCAGGATCAGGCCTTTCTTGACATGGGTGACATTGGCGGTGCTGCTCCTTGCGCCTGCTCTTGTCAACGCAACCCCGGTGCTGAGCTTCAACCAGGTGGATTTTTTTCAGAACGGCGGCCTGGTCATTCCAAACTCGGAATGGGGGGAATTCGACATTGCCTACGACCAAGGTAGCAGCCTGCAATGGATCAACATCGTCGCCAATCCCGGGACACCGAACGCCCGCTGGATTGTGCAGAACCATCCTTTACTGCCGACGGGCCTGACAGGATCGAGCCAATTCACCAGCGCCAGCTATTTTGACCTTGGCACGCCGCGTGGAACCCCGGTCTCCTCGCTCGATGTCGGGTACGCGATTACGTCGGCGCCGGCAACCGGCGCCCCGACAGCGTTCGACGCGACTGGGTCCTTCAACATCGGCTCGGCACAAAACATCATCAATAGTGGTGTTCCGTCCGGCGACACAGCTCAAGGCGCGCCCGACAACGGCAACCTCAACTGGAATGTCCCCTTCACCGGGCTGACAGCCAACTGGCACACGGACGTGCCGAACGTGACGCAAGAGGAAAACTGGTGCGGTCCCGGGGCCGCAACCAACAGCCTGCACTGGTTGAGCGACCAGAACAACCTCGGTTTAACCCAGACCCTGCTGCAAACACAGACCGAACTGGCAGCGAACATGATGAACAATCATGACGGCAATTGGGATGACGCGGAGGCGCAGGGCAAGGAGCAATTCATCTCCGACCATGGCCTGCCGCTAGAGGTGCATTATGCCGGCGGGGTGAAGCTACCCAACAATACCCCTCTTACTTGGGATTGGATTGAAAGTGAGATGGCGAAAGGACAGGATGTCGAGTTCATGACCAACACGCATTGGGTGGTGGTGGAGGGATTCCTCTCTTGGGGCGACATCCATCTGCTCTCCTACCGCGACGATCCATTCCAGCACGGCGCGGCGACGACAGCGGAGGAACAGGATGTCATCGATGACCGCCACATCTGGACCTATTTCCAGGATGGGTTTACAAACATCGGTAATGGTCAAGAGGTTCTCCAAGCTGCCGTCGCTGAATCACCCGTTCCCGAGCCGCCCACATTCCTCCTATGGGGCGTGGGTCTGTTCTTGCTGCTGGGGATCGACTGGATGCGCCGCCAGGAAAGGGTAGCCTGTCATGGGCAGACTCACTGAATGCGCACGGCACGGAAACCACTCGGTGCTCGCGCCCTGCCAAATGCCTGGCTTGGCAAACGCGCGCAAGCGGCCATCGAATAGTCTTGGCTGATTTTGCGTTTGCGCCTTGGGGGCGCAGCGGCACCTGCCAGCCGTGGAGCTCGCAAAGCCGGCGCACGGTCGCAAGGGCCCGCTTCGGGTGCCGCCGGCTTTGCCACCGTTCCGCGCCGAAATTTAGCCCCGTATTCCATCAGGTCACAGCGTGCCTTCCTGGCGATTCCTGCTGAACCACCGGATCGAGGTGGACCGCGATTTCCTGGCCGAGCCGCAGGCATGCGTCTCCGAGGTCGCCTATGCCGTTCGGCTTCAACGACCTGTCGCATTTCGCGCGAACATTCAGGCGTTTCGTCGGTGAACCGCCCACCCGTTATTGCCAGCGCGTGAACCCCGGACAAGATCCGGACGACGCGAATAGGGACAGCCGCGCAGAAACATCCCAGCGGAGCGCAGATCGGCCCTAACAGTACCACCGGTCGCCGGCCAATACTTATCTTTCCCAATACGGCAATGAGCGCGCCACATAGTGGCGACCACGAGGGAGACAAGCCATGACCAAGATCGCCACCGTAAAAATGTATTTGGTTGCGGCATTGCTTTGCGCCAGCGGCTCGGCATTGGCCAACTCAATGCCTGGAACGGCCCGCTGCGGTCGTGTTGATGAGATTTCGCAGGCACCAGCCAACTTTATCGTCAACCTCACTGACAAGAATGGGAATAATCTGGTTAAGCCCGGTTGGCCAAGAACACTGATAGGTCAGTTCAACCACAGCACGAAGGACTGGCGCGCACATACACAGACACCTTGCCTCGACGATGTCTTCGACGCACGTAACACGACGATTGCCAAGATAGCCAAGGGTGGGGGCGGTTTACCTGCCGGCGGCGCTGGTGGCTTCAGTGTAAGCGCGGATTTGGCGCTCGAGGCAGTGTTCATTGACAGTCACGGCCAGTATCAGCTGGAAAACATCTGGGGCGCCATTGACGGCCATGTCGGATCGTCATTCCCGGTGCCAATTCCAGATCTGTATCTGATCGATAACGGGCTGCTGGTGCCAGACAGCACGCTGTACAGCTTGGTTGATCTCAACATCTATCTGCACGACATCCCGAGCTTCCAGCTTGGGGACTCCTTTACGATCGTGAACGGCACCAACTCATCGCTGCCCGGCATGTTATTCAGCACCACCCCTTTCACGTTCGACCCAGCGAACGGCTTCGCCGGCACACCATTTACCGGTGACGGCTACACGCTCACCGATCACGTTCCTGTCGTTGTCCCCGAACCCTCAACCTTGACCCTGTTCTCCTTCGGAATCGCGGGACTCAGCTTCTTGTGGTGTTGCCGCCGCCAGAACGGTCAACGGCCGTGAGAAAAACCGAAGATGAAGGGTACATTCTGATTTGTCACAAGGGACGAAGGATTGAGCTTGGTATTCTCTCCTTGGACGGATTTAGGTCACGGATACCTGTCCGATTTGCGCTGGGTCCACATGCCGGCGCTGGCAGGCGTCGTGCGATTTCCGGCTAACGTTCGTCGTGGAAATCGAGGGTCGCGACAGCCCCGCGTTCCGCGCGGGGCGCCAAGGTCACGCGCCAGCCGTACAACTCGCACAACCGGCGCACGATTGCTAGACCCAGACCTGCGCCCTTCACGGTTTCGCCTTCGCCGCGCACGCCGCGCTCGAACAGGTGCTCGGCATCCTCGGCCTTGATGCCGGGACCGGTGTCTTCGACCCGCACCCGACCGGCCTGCACCCGCACCACGATTTCGCCTTCCTGGGTGTACTTGCAGGCGTTGCCGACGAGATTTCCGAGCGCCACCGCCACCACCGAGGATGGTGCCTCGACCGTGACCTGCGCTTCGATCTCGGCGCGCAGCTCGATCGGCTTGCGGGCGATGTCGGGACGGTGCGTGTCGATCACTTCCTCGACCACCTTGCCGACATCGGTGGTTTCGCCATCGACGGGTCCGGAACGTTCCGCGCGGGAAAGCAGCAGCAACGCCTGGGTGAGTTCGGTCGCCTGCCGTACCGCGCGCTCGATGCGCTGCAGCCGCGTGTGCAGCTTTTCGGGAAGATCGGGCGTCGCCACCAGCAATTCGGTGGTGCTGGCGATCACCGCCAGCGGCGTGCGCAGTTCATGGCTGACGTCGGAGTTGAATTCACGATCGCGCTGAATCAGGGCGCTCTGGCGTTGCGCGTAATCATCGAGCGCCGCCGCCAGTTCGCCTACTTCATCTTCGGCAAAGTGCGGCGCCAGCGGCTCCAGTTGCCGCCCGCTGCGGAACGCGCGCAGGCGCTGCGCGAGTTCGGTCACCGGCCGCATCACCCGCAGCGACAACCAGTAGCCGACCGCCAGCGAAAGCAAGGTGAACACGATCACCACCGTGACCACGCCCGTGATCAGTTGACGCTTGCCGAGACTCTCGCGGCTGATGTCGTAGGTGAGGAACGCATCCAAGCCGTACTTGTGCGCCACGGCCAGCTTGTAATGCCGCGGCTTGCCGTCGGTTCCGCCGTGCATGTCGTAAACGCCGGGCTTCAGGCCCTGCCACGCCAATGGCGCCTGATAAACGGTGCGGTCACTCCACAACCAGCCTTCCACCAGCTTCGACCGCAGCGGCTGGTCGGGATGCTGATGCTTGTTCTCGAGTGCCTGCTGGACGTCGGCCTCGAGACTGCTGTTGATCAGCTGGTTCTCGACCTTCGCGCGAACGTACAGCGAGGCCACGGCAAACAGGACGCTGAGGCCGAAGCCGAACAGCACGAAGGTGACGATCAGCCGGAAGCGGAGCTTACGCCGGGACTGCATCCGGATCGACCATGCGGTAGCCGATGCCGTGACGGGTATGGATCAGCGGCTTGTCGAAGGGTTTGTCGATGGCCGCACGCAGCCCGTGGATGTGCACGCGCAGGGAATCGGAATCCGGCAGCTCCTCGCCCCAGACCTTTTGTTCGAGGTCCTGGCGCGTCACCACCGACGGGCTGGCTTCCATCAATGCCTGCAGCAGTTTCAGGCCGATCGGGTTCAACTGGATCGACTGCCCCCCGCGCGTCACCACCAGCGTGTCGAGGTTGTAGGTGAGGTCGGCGATTTTCAGCACCCGGCTCTTCGGCCCCTTGCCGCGCCGCGCCAGCACTTCCAGACGCGCCGCCAGTTCCTGCAGCGCGAAGGGCTTGGTCATGTAATCGTCGGCGCCGGATTCGAAACCGGTGAGCTTCTGCTCCAGCGCGTCGCGTGCGGTCAGCATCAGAACGGGCGTGTGCTTGTGCGCCTCGCCGCGCAGTTTCTTGCAGACCTCGATGCCGTCCATGCCGGGCAAGGTGAGGTCCAGCACGATCACGTCGAATTCATTGACCACGGCCAGATGCAGGCCGGTCACGCCGTCACCGGCGAAATCCACCACGTGCCCGCGATCTTCCAGATAATCGCCGATGTTGGTGGCGATGTCGTTGTTGTCCTCGATCACCAGCACACGCATAGGGAGTCCCGACTGGCACGCGCTCATCCGCGCTGACGCAAGCTTAGCGAGAATCGCTTCCGCGCGCTGTGGAACGCGCGGTCCGATCTTCAGCGATCGGACCGCAACACGCGAACGCTGGCGTCGGGCATCTGCCGGCAAATATGCGTGCCGGTCGTGACAAGGCACGCACGCGCGGCGGCGGCATCACCAACGGTCTGCGCGCCAAGCTGGAACGTGAAGGCTTGGCGATAACGCCGGCCGGCTACCGCAGGCGGGACGAACCTCCATGCGGCCAGCGCCTGCAACGCGGCCACGTCGAATTGGCCAGCGCTGTTCCCCACGATTTCGATACCGCGCGGCACGCCCGCCGCATCCAACGCAAACTCGATTACGACCCGCCCCTGGATTCCATTCAATAGTGCCTCGGGCGGATACACGGGGGACACCGTGCGCAGTGCCCGCGGCGGAGCGAATGGTGCCTCCAGGTTAAGCGATGAAGGAGTCGGGGCGGCCGCGACCGGCGCGAGGGGCAATGCCACGTTCGCGAGATCAAGGGTCGGCCGGCCGACGGATGCTAACCGGATCGAAACAGCCGACGGCGCAGCTTCGCTATCCGGGATGGATACCGTCGCATAGTGCACCGGCGGCAAGACTGGTTTCGCTGGGGTTTCATCGGCACCAGGCAACGAGGGGGACGTAGGCAGCACATCCGGCATCGCAAGGCGCAGGATCGATGCGTTGTTTGCCGCCACAATGGTCGCGGTGTGCTGCTGCCACGCCGCTTCGCGCCACCACATCCAACCCGTTCCCGCCAGCACCAATGCGGCCAACATCAATACGGCGTGGTTCCACACATGCCGCCGTGGACCCCGCGGCACAACACCCGCGATGAACCAGGCGCGTTCCGCCAGCACGCCGCCGCTCGCGGCCAGCGCGAGGCCGGCGTGGCCGGCGCGCAACGCTTCGAGGTTGGCCAGCGCGGCCACGAAATCCCGGCGCTCGCCGCCCGTCACCCGCAACGCCAGCGTGTCGCAGCACAATTCGCGTTCGTTGCGCGCCTCGCGCGAGATCCAGTGCACCACGGGGTGGTAGAAGAACAACGTCTCCAGCACCACCTGGAACAGGTTGGCGACGTGGTCTAGGCGCTTCAGATGCGCCAACTCGTGTGCCAGAACCAAGTCGATCTGCGACGCCGGCATGCGTGCCAGCACCGCCAGCGGCATCACCACCGCGGGCCGCAGCCAGCCGACAAGCGTCGGCGTCGCGACGCGCACGCTGGCCAGCACCGGCACCACCCGGCGCAGGCCCATGCGGTTGGCAAATTCGCGCGTGCGCGACTGCCAGACCGGCAGGTTTTCCGCCATCCTCAACATCAGGCGCAAGCCGCGCCATTGCCTGAAGACCCGCATCCCCAGCGCGGCCACCCCGAAGGCCCATGCCAGTACGAGCCACGGCAAGGCGGCTTGCACCAGCGTGCGCCAAGTCCACGTCGATGCAGCCGGGGATGGCGAAACCGCGGATGATCCCGTTGTGATCATGTCGGGCAACCCGACCGTCACCGGGTTCGTCGCGACGACATGCCAAGTGACCAGCGGACACAATGCCATTGCGGCCAGCGCAAGCATCGCGGCCAGGTAGCGCGGATTGCCGCGCGCCAGCAACGGGCGCAGGGCCGCGTACACCGCCCCGATCAGAGCGGCCTGCCATACGAATTGCAGCAGACACCAACCCAATGCCGAAATTCCGGCAGAGACGATATCGAACGCGTTCATTTGCCTGCGTCCCTGTCGAGCCGGTTCAACAGTGCGCGGATTTCCTGCAATTCCTCGTGGCTTGCCTTGTGATCACCCAGTGCCTGCAACACCAGCCGCGAAGGCGAACCATCGAACACGCGCTGCAGCATGTCGGACAGGAATTTCTTCTGGGTTCGTTCTTTGCTCACTACGGCGCGATACACGTGCGCGCGCTGCGACTCGTCGCGTTCGACCAAGCCTTTGTCGAACATGATCTGCAATTGTTTCAGCGCGGTCGTATAGCCGGTGCCACCCCGCTGGTGCAGAACCTCATGCACTTCGCGCACCGTGCAGGCACCGTGTTCCCACAGCACCTGCAGGATTTCAAGTTCGGCTTCAGTAGGTCGAGGTAGTGTTCGCTTGAGGCTGACCATCACAATTGACTCCGACGGTCACCTTTAGCCCTGCCCACCGGGATCTAGCGCGACTGGGTACGCGAGGTACCCGCAAAATCAGACTGAAATTCATACTCACTATATCGGCGCAATCTCGTCCCCACGCGGTCCTTCGACGAGCGTCAATGCCCTGTCTTCGTTTGAATCGTGGCTCCGTGTACACGAAGAAATTCCTGCGCGCCATTTTGTTCCGCCTGAATCTGCGCATAAGTCTTGCAGGTCTTCACCGGTAGATGGGAACCGACCGGCATCATGCTCTGGCAAATCAGGCGATCGCCGTCCTTCTTGGTAAGAATGGCATTGACGGTATTCTGGTCGGCGAGCAACCGTATCTTGGCCGCCTGATCCATCTTGTCCACGCTGCCGTATTGGTCGTACAGCTTGCCCATGTCGGCAAAGCTTCCATCAACCGTGGCGCGCTCATCGGCATTGATGTACTGCCAACGACCCCCGGGCTGCATCTGCTGATGAATGGCGGCGACCACCGCATCGAAATTTTCCTTGCTGTCGGCCTTCACGACGGGCTTGCCATTTTCCTCGGGAATGGCCGTATTGGAGACCGGCACAGCTTGCGCTGCCGGCGCAGGAGCGGGCTGAATCGTGGCGGTCGTGTCGGGCCTGGCACCTCCCGTCTCGGCACACCCTTGCATCATCAGCACTCCCATCGCCATCGCAAGAACCCACCAGCCTGATGTCTTCATCTTCCCCTACTCCGTTTTTCCAGTGGACGCGCGCCCCACAGAAACGCGTGGATAGATGATCCTAGACACCCAATAAGGCACTTGTCAACGATAAATTTCGTAGTTCCAGATCCGGCACCGAAAGCGCGTAGCCTCACGTCGATTCGAGCTGCCGGATCACCGCATCCGCCACATCCACCCCGGTCACGGTTTCGATGCCTTCCAGGCCCGGGGAGGCATTGACTTCCAGCACCAGCGGACCGCGCGCGGAACGCAGCAGGTCCACGCCGGCAATTCCGAGGCCCAGTACCTTGGTGGCGCGCAGCGCGATGCGGCGTTCCGCCGCGCTCAATTTCACGGGACTGCCGGTGCCGCCACGATGGAGGTTGGCGCGGAAGTCGCCGTCCACCGCGGCGCGCTGCATGGCCGCGACCACTCGATCCCCCACGATGAAGCAGCGGATGTCGCGACCGTTGGCCTCGCGCACGAATTCCTGCACCAGGAAATTCGCGTAGAGACCCCGGAACGCCTCGATCACGCTCTGCGAGGCCGCGGGTTTTTCCGCCAGCACCACGCCACTACCTTGGGCGCCCTCGTTGAGTTTGATCACGTGCGGCGGCGGACCCAGCATGTTCATGAGGTCGGCGGTGTCGTCGGGATTGTCGCCGAACACCGTCACCGGCAGATCGATGCCGTGTTTCGCGAGCAATTGGAGGCTGCGCAACTTGTCGCGCGCGCGCAGCACCGCATCCGAGGAACTCGGCGTGTACACGCCCATCATCTCGAACTGGCGCAGCACCGCGGTCCCGTAGAAGGTGACCGACGCGCCGATTCGCGGGATCACGCAGTCGAACCCCTTCAGCGCGCGACCGCCATAATGCAAGGCAAATCCGTCATGGGCGATGCGCAGATAGCAACGCAGCGGATCGAGCACCCGCACCCGATGCCCGCGCGCGCGCGCCGCCGCGACCAGCCGCATCGTGGAATACAGGCGCGAGTTGCGGGAAAGGATCGCGATTTTCACGCTGCGTGCTTACCCGACAGCGGGACCGTCCGCCCTCTTGGGTCAAGGGGGCACTCCGTTCGGGTGCGGTACGCAAACGGGCGGGGATCGTGGGAACACGGAAGGTCAGAGCCGCGGAAGCGTTGCATATCCCTTGAACAGCAATCTGCAAAACGGCCTCGAGACAAGCGGGTGAAGGGAATCGAACCCTCGTCAGTAGCTTGGGAAGCTACAGCTCTACCATTGAGCTACACCCGCGCTGGAAGCGCCGATGGTAACGAGATGTGCGCCGGCCGCGCAACGACCTTCGAACGCGCGCTAAACACTTTCTTAGGCCTTGCTTTGGATAGTGGCTCCAGCAGGCCGGCGTTCAGCGCAGCCGGGTTGTGATGATCGCGTCGGGCGAGGGGCGCCGCACCGACGCCGTACAACGCGCCCTGATCCATCACGGGGGTTCCCATGTCCCGCTTCCGTCTTTCGCGCATGGTCCTGATTGCCGGCGGCGTCGGCGCCTTGCTTCTCGGCGCGGCCACGGTGCAGGCGCAGCAATACGACGACTCGCAATCGTACGACCAGCCCCAGAGTCCCGACGACGCCGAGCAGGCGCCGGGGCGCGTTGCGCGGCTTGCGTATCTTTCCGGACAGGTGCAGTTCGCGCCCGCCGGCGAAAGCGATTGGGGTTCGGTCGAAATCAACCGCCCGATGGTGATCGGCGATCGGCTGTTGACCGGTGATGATGGCCGCGCCGTGCTGGAACTCGGCGACGCCTCCGTTCGGATCGACAACGACAGCGCCTTCGATTTCCTCAACCTCGATCAGGACAACGTCCAGATCGAACTCTCGCAGGGCACGCTGAACCTCGCCGTGCATCGGCTCGACAACGGCGAGAACTTCGAAGTGGACACCCCGACGGTCGCATTCGTGGCCTCGGTGCCCGGCGTCTATCGCATCGACGACGATCCGAGCGGGACCGGCAGCATGGTCACGGTGTTCCGCGGCTCGGGCACCGTGTACGGCGAGAATGGCGTCAGCCGCCAAGTGGCCGCGGGGACCTCGTACCGCTTCAACGATTCCGCGCTCGCCAGCGTCGACGAAACCGGCTTGCCACAGCCCGACGATTTCGATCGTTTCTCCGAAACGCGCGACGCGAATTACCAGCGCTACGCGCAGCAGCAGGAACAATACGTCCCACCCGACATGATCGGCGGCGACGACCTGAATCAATACGGCCAGTGGAACGCGGTGCCCGAATACGGCAACGTGTGGTATCCCACCACGGTGCCGGTCGGCTGGGCGCCGTACCGCTACGGCCACTGGGCCTGGATCGATCCGTGGGGCTGGACCTGGGTGGACGACCAGCCATGGGGCTTCGCGCCCTTCCATTACGGCCGCTGGGCGTACATCCGCAATCGCTGGGGTTGGATGCCGGGACCGGTGCGCGTGCGTCCTGTGTATGCGCCGGCATTGGTGGCTTTCGTCGGCGGTTCGGGTTTCTCGCTGTCGATCAATGTCGGAGGCGGTGGTCCGGTGGGCTGGTTCCCGCTGGGTCCACGTGACGTGTACGTGCCGTGGTTCCACGCCTCACGGCGCTACTTCACCAATGTCAATGTCACCAACATCCGCAACGTGTACGTCAACAGGACGGTCATCAACAATTACTACAGCGACTACCGCGCGGGCCGGATGCCGGCGCGTGGCGGACACGATTACGCCTATCGCCGGATGCCGGGCGCGGTGACGGCGGTGCCGCGCAATGTGTTTGCCGGTGCGCGGCCGGTGCGCCCGGCGGTTTTGAAGTTGAACCGTACCCAGCTCGAACGCAGCGAGGTCGCCCTGCGTCCCGGCGTGAATCCGGGCAAGGCCAGCGTCGGCTTGCGGCGGCCCACCATGCGCCCCACGGTGCTCAAGGGCCGCGAACCGTTCGTGCGCCCGGTGGTTGCCCGACACCAGCCGCCGCCGCGTCCCGTCGACTTCGCGGCACGGGAAAAAATCATTGCCCAGCAACACGGCCAGCCGTTGACCCGAGCGCAAATGCAGGACCTGCGCAAGGCGCGCCCGGCAGCCGAACAGCGCAATGGGCGCGTGAAGCTGGTGCCCGCCGTGGCAAACGTCCGGCGTGCCGCGGCTCCTGGCCGCCCGTCGGAGCCGGCCGCCCGCAACCAACCCGCACGGACGGTGGCCGCGCCGCGGCCAGCGGAGCCTTCGTCCCGACGCGCCAGCCCGGCGAATCCGCCCCCCATGAATGCGGTGCGCCCGCGGCCCCCTCGCAACCAGCCAGCCGCACAGCGGCCGGCCGAATTGCCCAGCGCGCGTTTCGCGCATCCGGGTGAACGCGGGACACTGCCGCGCGCCCCGGTGATCCGGCCAGCCAGCGAACCGGAGCGCAACGAGCCAGCGCAAGGACGGCTGCCCGTCGTGCGGCCGGTCGAGCGCGTACCGCAGCCAACCGGTAACGGCGCAGTGCAACAGCAGCGGCAAGCTGCAACCCAACCGCAGCAGCGCGAGCAGCAACGACGCCAACTTCAGGAGCAAACTCAGCAACGCGAACGCGAACAACAGGTGCAACAGCAGAGACAGGCACAAATGCAATCGCAGCAGCGGGATCGCGAACAGGCCGCGCAACGTGCCCGCGAACAACAAATGCAGCAGCAACGCCAGGCGCAATCGCAACAGCGCGAGCGCGAACAGGCGACGCAGCAACAGCGGCAAATCCAGCAACAGCGCTCGATGCAAATGCAACAGCAACAACGCGCGGTGGAAATGCAGCGTCAACAGCAACGCGAAGTGCAGCGAGCCCCGCAACGCTACATGCCGCCGACACGCAATCGCCCCGCACCCGAGCACCGCGAACCGCCGCCGCGGAAACATCCGCCGCCGAGCAGCGATCATTGATTTTTTGCGATCTTTCATGATCGCTGCAACTCGAAACGATCGGATCCGCCGGTTCAGTTCAAGCTCGTGGACACCAGAACGGCCCTCCACGGCCTGACTTTCACGACAGCCGTTACCAAACCTGCGGCGTTACACTTTGCGGATGAAGATTTTTCTCAATGGCCAACCGCACGAATGCGCGGCGGCCATTACGGTTGCCGGGCTGCTCGCCGATACCCGACACGGCGAGCGTCGCGTCGCCGTCGAAGTCAACCGCGAAATCGTGCCGCGCAGCCGGCATGCGCAGCACGAGTTGCGCGAAGGTGATCGCGTCGAGATTGTCCAGGCCATTGGAGGAGGGTGAGTCGACGTGTTTGCGCGCGATGAACGACCGCCAACGGCGGCCGGACCGGCGCCCCGTACCAAGAACGGTTGCTTGCCTGACCCCATGCTTGGCAACGGCCTCCGCTCGCGCAGCGAACGCGGAAGATCGACATCTCGAACCTGTAAGCCTGTCGCGCTAAGCTTGCCTGTCATCCTCTCGCGTCACACCGTAGCCATGAACGCCCTGCCGCAAACCACTTCTCACGACATTCCCGACCCGCTGGTCATCGCGGGACGCACGTTCCGTTCGCGCCTGCTGACGGGCACCGGCAAGTTCAAGGATCTCGACGAAACCCACCGTGCGAGCGAAGCCGCGGGCTCCGAAATCGTCACCTTCGCGGTGCGCCGCATGAACCTCGGCCAGAAACCGGACGAACCCAACCTGCTGGACGCACTGCCGCCAGACCGTTATACCCTGCTGCCCAACACGGCCGGCTGTCACAGCGTCGAGGAAGCGCTGCGCACCTGTCGGCTGGCGCGCGAACTGCTGGATGGCCATTCGCTGGTGAAACTCGAGGTGATCGGCGATCAGAAAACCTTGTTTCCGGACGTGGTGACCACGCTCGACGCTGCCACGGCGCTGGTCAAGGACGGTTTCGACGTGATGGTCTATACCACCGATGATCCGCTGCTGGCGCGGCGTTTCGAGGAAATCGGCTGCGCCGCGGTGATGCCGCTGGCTGCGCCGATCGGTTCCGGGCTCGGCATCCAGAACCGCTACACCATCATGGAGATCGTCGAGAACGCGAAGATCCCGGTGATTGTCGACGCCGGTGTCGGCACCGCGTCCGATGCTGCACTGGCGATGGAATTGGGTTGCGACGGAGTGCTGATGAACACGGCCATTGCGCACGCGAAGGATCCGGTGTTGATGGCGCATGCGATGAAATGCGCGATCGAAGCTGGCCGCGCCGCATTTCGCGCCGGCCGCATCCCGCGCAAGCGCTATGCCTCGGCGTCCAGTCCGGCCGAAGGAATGATCGCTTGAGCGTCGGCTCGCACGACGCCGACCGTCCCGGACATCCGCGCACCATCCGCAGCTTTGTACTGCGGGAGGGTCGCATCACGCCTGCCCAGCAGCGCGCGTTCGATCAACACTGGGGGTGCTTCGGCCTCGACTACCAAGGCACGCTCCGAGATTTCGATGATCTGTTCGGCCGCAGCGCGCCACGTGTACTGGAGATCGGCTTCGGCAACGGCGAAGCGCTGGCGTGGGCGGCCGGAGACGATCCTGCGCGCGATTACATGGGCATCGAGGTGCACCGCCCCGGCGTTGGCCGGTTGTTGAATGCGCTGGCCGCGCGCGATGTCCGTAACGTGCGCATCTGGAATCACGACGCGGTCGAAGTGCTGCAAAACGAAATCGCCGACGTCGCGCTGGACGAGGTGCGCATCTGGTTTCCCGATCCCTGGCCCAAGAAGCGCCACCACAAGCGCCGGCTGATCCAGCCTGCTTTCGCGGAACTGCTGGCGACGCGCGTGAAACCGGGCGGTCTGTTGCACCTCGCGACCGACTGGCGCGGGTATGCTTCGCACATGCAGGAAGTGCTGGCCGCGCAGCCGGGCTGGCGATTGCGCACAGGGGAAAGTGGTGAATCAAAGCGACCCGATTGGCGGATCGAAACGCGTTTCGAACGACGCGGGATCGATCTCGGCCACCCGGTTACGGATTTGTTGTATGACCGCGTGTCACCATCATACGATCCAGGGCTTCTGCCCCCTTGAGTCAAGGGGGCGCCAACGCTTGCTTGCAAGCGTTGACGGGGGTTGTGGGAGCATGGCGATGTGCAGGTGAGCGAAAAGCTCTCAAGATTGACCTTATTTATCCTACCCTGACCGGACCTTGGCCCGATGGAGCTGACCCTAACCCCCGACATGATGCTGGTGCTCGGGTTGGTCTGCTTCACCGTGATCATGTTGATCCTGGAATGGGTGCGCGCGGACATCGTCGCACTGCTCGTGGTGGTGGTGATCGGGATCACCGGCCTGATGCCGGTGACGCAACTGTTCGACGGTTTCGCCTCCAACGCGGTGCTGTCGCTGATCGGCATCATGATCATGGGTGCGGGGCTGGATCGCACCGGCGTGCTGAATCGCGCGGCATCCTTCATCCTGCGGCTTTCGGGGGGCGTCGAAAGTCGCGTCTCGCTGGCGCTCAACGCGACGGTCGGCAGCCTTTCCTCGATTATCCAGAGCCAGGCGCTGGCCGCGCTGTTCCTGCCGGTGGCCAGCCGCATTTCCGCGCGCACCGGCGTGCCGTTGAAACGACTGCTGCTGCCGATGGCGTGCTGCATCCTCGCCGGCACCAGCATGACGCTGATCTCGAACTCGCCGCTGATCCTGCTGAACGACCTGATCGCCAGCGCCGACCGCAACCTGCCGCCGGGCGCCCAGACGATCGAACCGTTTTCGCTGTTCTCGATCACCCCCATCGGCATTCCGCTGCTGCTGGTCGGCGTCGGCTATTTCGCATTTTTCACCCGTCGCGTGATGCCGGACGATTCCGAGGACCGACCCAAGGTCACACCAGGTCGCACCGAAAGCTACTTCGCCGACATGTACGGTATCGAGGGCGAAGTCATCGAGCTCACGGTGACGGCCGACAGTCCGCTGGTCGGCATGAGCATCGGCGAAGCGGAAACCCTGGAACACGCGCCGCTCATCCTCGCGATCAAGAACGGCAACGAATCCCGCCTGGCCCCACCCTCCGACCAGATGATCTGGGTGGGCACGGTGCTGGGTGTGCTGGGCTCGCGTCCCGAGGTCAATGAATTCGCCCAGTCCATGCAGTGCCGCACCGGCAACCGCATCCAGGCGCTGGCCGACATGTTCAACCCGACGCGCGCCGGCATTTCCGAAGTGGTGATTCCGCCGCAATCGAAATTCATCAAGCAGCAGGTCGGTGACCTGCGTTTGCGCAAACGCTATGGCATTTCGGTGCTGGCGGTGAATCGTGGCGACGAGGTGACTCGCGGTGAAGACGTCCGCAAGATGTCGCTGCGCGCGGGTGACTCGCTGGTGCTGCACAGCTACTGGCGCGACCTCGCACTGGCGGCTGAAAGCCGCGACATCGTTCCGGTCACCGACATCCCCAGCGAGGAATCGCGGCCGGGCAAAGTGCGCTACGCGCTGGTGTTCTTCGCGCTGGCGATGGCGCTGGGGCTATTCACGGACTTGCGCCTGGCGGTGGCGATGATGACCGGCGCGGTCGGCATGCTGCTGGCCGGCGTACTCAACATGGACGAGGCCTACGGCGCGATCAACTGGAAGACCATCTTCGTGATGGCCTGCCTGATTCCACTCGGCATTTCGATGGATTCCACCGGCACCGCCGCGTGGATGGCGCAGGAAATCATGGTCTATCTCGGCGGCATGCCGCAGTGGATGATCCAGGGCTTGGTCGCGATCCTGGCGCTGCTGTTCTCGCAGATCATTTCGCACGTCGGCACCGCGGTGATGATGGTGCCGATGGCCATCAACATCGCGCTGGCGTCGGGCGGCAATCCCAGCGTTTACGCGTTGATCGTCGCGCTATCGGTGTCGAATACGTTCCTGATTCCGGGCGCAAGCCCGACGCTGCTGATCGTGGCCGGTCCGGGCGGCTACAGACCGCGTGATTTCGTGCGCGTGGGATTGCCGCTGACCGTGCTGATGCTGGTCGTGACGCTGGTGATGGTGAACCTGGTGTTCGGGCGCTGAGGGAGCGCCCGCCTGCCGCTGCGCCGCTCTGCGCACGGAACCGCTGGAAGAAGCATGCGTACTATTTCGCGCCCGGGGTGGACGCCGGCGCGGAAACCGCCGGCGGCGTGCCGTAGGTCGGCGTCCGCGCGTATTGCGTGGGCACGTCCCACATGCGCGCGGCGTAGAACACCGCCCATGCCACCACGAACAGGCACAATACCCACACCCAAACCGGCACCGATGACCGCGCTTCGGCGCGACGCGGATCGAATGGATCATCGGTGCTGAAGGCATCCACCGTCAGGTGAAGCGTGCCGCGCCGGGTCGAACCCGGGCGCAGGCCCGAGACCAGAATGCCCGGCCCGTTCTGCACCTGGAACGGAATTTCCTCGACGCCCTCGGCGCCGCTCTGGTCCTCGGCGCGGATGATCAGCCGGTGCGGGCCATCCTGCAGCTTGCGGGTATCCAGTGTCAGCGCGGTCGGCAATTCCTGATCGAGGACCGGCTGTGGATCCTGGTCGAGGTATACGCGCACGTGTGGTTTGGTGGCCATGTCGTTGCCCATTCTCAGCGATCGTCGCGCAGGATGCCGTACTTGGCGTGATGCCGGTTCTGCTCGCCCGGCCGAAACAGGAACCAGAACATCATCACCCAGCAGCCGAGCGTGACCGCGCCCGTGATCGACGCGATCGCAACAACGCCCCAAAGCGGGCCCATCAGCATGTGCGTCACGGTCATTCTCCCTTGGCCCGCAACGCCGCGACCTGCGTCGACGTCACCGGTTTGGCGTGGTTGCCCCACGACGAGCGTTCGTAATTGACGATGTTGGCGATGTCCTCATCACTCAGTTGGCCTGCGAACGGCGGCATCACGCTGGTGTATTCCACGCCGCCGATGGTGACCCCGTGCGCACCCTGCAATACGGTGTGGATGTGCAGCGTCGGGTCGGGATTGTCCACTGCCGCGTTGCCCTTGAGTGGCGGGAACGCACCGGGAATCCCCTCGCCGGTGGCCTGGTGGCATGCCGAGCAGTTGGCCATGAACAACGCCGCGCCCTTGGCGGCGTCGTAACGGTAGCCCGCGCCGCCGGCCGGCGTTGCCGGCGCTGCCGAACCGGGCGCGGGCACGGGCGCCGCCAAGGCGGCACCGGCGTGCCCCGCGTAGCCGGGAATCGGCTGTTGCTTCAACGACAACAGATACGCCACCAATGCCTTGGCTTTTTGCGTGGGAATGACCTTGCCAGCGCCGGGCGCGAAGGCCGCCGGCACCGGGACCGCGGTATCGCCCACGGGCACCTGGTCGACCACGCGGAAGAGGAACTTGAAGTTCGGCATGATCGACTCAGGCTCCACCGCGCGCGGGTCGTAAAGGTGGATGTATTGCCACACATCGCTGGGCTTGGTGCTGCCGACGTTGGTGAGGTCGGGGCCGGTGCGCTCCGACCCCAGCAATTCCGGCGTCTGGTAGGCGAAGTCTCCGGGCGCAGACGGACGTCCGAACGCCTTGTCTTCCGGCAATGGTCGGACCTGCTGCGTATGGCAGTAGCCACAACCATCGGCGGCAAACACCGCACGGCCCTCCGCTTCGAGCGGCGTCAGCGGTTGCACGCCGGGGCCGGGCGGCGTCTGCGACAGCTCGATGCTCGGGATGACCGCGATGAACAGCACGATCACGAGGTAGACGTTCAGTGCACCGCCGGCAATCGCGAGGAGCTTCTTCATGCCGTGACCCCCTGTTCGCCCGGGCCGAGGATCGGCGACGCCGCGTTACCTGGCCGGCCCGAGGTCATGCGCCAGACATTCCACGCGAACACGCCGTGCGACACGAACATCAGCATGCCGCCAACGCCGCGCCACACGTAGTACGGCTGCATGTCCACCACCGACTGGAGGAACGGCTTTTGGTGCACCCAGTCCAGGCCCTGCACCGTGCCGCCGATCGACAGCGAGATCACGTAGATGAAACTGCCGACCAGCGCCAGCCAGAAGTGCAACGCAATGCCCAAGCGGCCGGGACTTTTGCCGGTCGCCAGCGGCAAGAGTGCATAGATGCCGCCCCATGCCGCGAATGTCACGAAGCCGTACATGGTCAAATGCGAGTGTCCGACCGTGAAGTTGGTGAAGTGCCAGATCGCCTGCATCGAACGGAACGCCTCGACCGTGCCTTGGGTCGAACCGAACAGATAACCGATCACGCCGACGAAAATGAACATCAACGGGTAGGAATGGATCATGTCGCGGTAGCGTCCGCGCATGGTAAGCAGGTAGTTCGCGCTGCCGCCCCACACCGGCACCAGCATCCCCACCGAGCACACGATCGCGATAGTCTGCAGCCACCACGGCAGCGGACTGAACAGGAAATGGTGCGCACCCAGCAATGGGTAGAACAGCAGGTTGGTCCAGAACGCGAGCACGCCCAGCGCGTAGGAATAGATCGGGCGGCTGAGGATTTTAGGGATGGCGTAATAGAACACCCCCAGCGCGAGCGGCGTGAACCACATCCCCACCGCGTTGTGCATGTAGTAGCCGGAAATCGCGACCTGCCCCAGCCCGTGCTGATACCACGGCAGGATCGCGACGATCGCGATGATGCACGTCCACAGCACGGCGCCGATCGTGTACCAGTTGGAAAGATAGATGTCCTCGCTGCTGCGTCGCGCCACCGTCGCGATCAGGTTCCACGCCGTCACCAGCAGCGCCGCGAAAAAAATCAGCCGGATCGGCCACGGCCACTCGCGATATTCGAGATCACCCCAGTTGTAACCGAGGTCCAGCGCGATGGTGCCGGCGATCGCCGCGATGTTGAACAACGCAAGCCCCCACCAGGCCAGCTTGATGCTGTACAACTTCGTGCCGCTGCTGCGCGCCGCGACGTAATATGCAAGTCCCACCAGCGCGATGCTGGCCCAGCCATAGAAGGTGTCGTTGGTGTGGATCGGCCGCAGGCGGCCGAAGGTCAGGTACCGCTCCGCCCAGAAATCCGGCGCACCGAACTTGAAGGCCAGCAACAAACCGACGGCGGTTGCGAACAGCAGCCAGAAGGTTGCTGAAACGATATACGCGGTGAACACATTCGCCAGCGCGTGGTCATCACGTTCGGTGTGTCCCGTGACCGCCTTGGACGACTCGCGGCCGTCCCCACCCGTCCGCGCGACTGGCGCATTCGCTGTACGGGGCAGATCCTGTACGGTAACCGCCATCACTTCGCTCCATTGCCTGAAATGGAATGGTCGGCGCCAAGGCGCTCGGGCCGCGGGAAAAATCCATGGCGGGCGCATTCACCACCACGGATGCAACCCGCGCAGTTTAGGAATGCCAAACGGCGGAGTGATTGACCTGCGTCAGTGCGGCGCTTCCGGTTTCGTCGCTGCGACGCCACGCGTGGACCCAGGTCCATCCGGCCCGCCAGATCCGATCCGCCCGGGAATCCGTTCCGCGAGGGGCCAGGAACCCGGAAACGCCTGAAGAACCTTCGCCAGCGACGGCAGAATGCCCGGTTTTCTCAAAATCCGCCGCGGCCCCCGATCACCCCGCTGGCGATCGCGGCCAGTGCAAGCGTCAACAGGACGGCGTGCAGCATCAGGAACGCTCGCGGCTTCTGAATCAACCCGATCTTCGCCGGCAGGCGCAGCGGTTCGGCCACGAACAGCATCACCACGAACAGCGCCCACACCAGCATCATCAGGCCGATCCACCAACCGCCCTGGTGCAGGTACGCGAATCCGTACTTGAGCTCCAGCATCCAGAAGCCGCTGATGCCGGCCAGCACCACCGCAATCCGCGCCTGGTTGACGAAGCGTCCTTCGAACTGCTTGATGCGCTGTATCCGTTCGGGTGGGGGCAGCCGGTTGTAGATGGGCAGCAGCGACGCGGTGACCGTGAAGACGCCGCCGATCCACCACACCACGCTCAGCACGTGGATGACCAGCAGGATGTTGAATATCGCCATGCCCCGTACTTCCCATCATATGACCCACAGGCAGTTTAGGCGGCGGCGCGGCAAGGCCCATGATGCAGGTCAAGCGCGAATCGCCGGCACGCGGGAACACACCGGAAGCAATGCGATCGTCAGCGCACCCGCACAGCTTGCGTGAATGACTCGCGCCGCCACACCACGACCCGGTTGCGGCCCTCGGCCTTGGCGCGGTACTGGGCGGCATCGGCCTGCTCAACCAGTTCGTTCGAGTCACCGATCACCGCATCCCGTACCGCGACGCCAATGCTTACGGTAAACCCGATCGCGTGTTCGCCCACGGGCACGCGCAACGCGGCCGCGCGCGTGACGATGCGGTCGGCGACCTGCTGCGCCATGGCGGCGCTGCGACCATTCAGGACGATCAGGAACTCCTCGCCACCATACCGGCCGACGCGGTCGGCTTCGCCAAGTTCGGCGCGGATCGCCTCCACCACCGCGCACAGGCAAGCATCGCCGGCGGCGTGGCCGCGGGTGTCATTGATCTGCTTGAAGTGATCGATGTCCAGGAACAGGACTGCCAGCGAGCTGCGATAAGGGCCCTCGGCGTGCCAAGCCTCGTGCAAGCGCTGCATGATCGCGCCGCGGTTGAACACGCCGGTAAGCGGATCGAACTGCGCCAGGCGAGTGGCATGGTCGCGCTCGTGCCGCACCTGCAGCGTGCGGTCGGCAAGTCCGACGGTGATGATCACCGCAGCCCACGCCATGCTGCCGGGGAACCCATATTCCAGCCACGCAGGCAGCGGGAAGCCTGCGATCAACTGCACCACGCGCGCCACTGTCAGCGCCAGCAGCGGCACCCACGACAACAGGAAGAAACCCGCCTGCCGATTGCCGCTCCGCCACGCCAGCCAGCCCGCGGCCAGCACCGTCGCGGTGCTGACGACCAGCAATGCGTTCACGGTGTTGGGCAGCCATGCGTCCGGCTGCAGGAAGGGCATCCATACGATCGCGGCAAATGCCAGGAAGGGCCAGCGCAGCATGCCCAGCACCACGGCGAGCCGCGGCGTGTCACGCCGGAGGTCAGCGAAAGCCAGGATGAACCAGATCGAGAACCCGGCTGCCAGAGCGGCCATGCATTGGCCCGTGTGATAGCCCAGCGGGCTCAGCAACGCCGCGCCCGGTAACGCGAACAACTCGCCCGACGCGGTCATGTCGTAGACCGTCTGCGCGCAGACGTACACGATGAAATACAGGAACATCCGGTCGCGCAGCACCAGCCAGAAGCACAGGATCACCAGCACCATCGAAATCTGCACGCCAGCGAAGAATGTGCTCACACGCACGTGCCACAAATCGTCCGCGTGATAACCCGCCTCGTCGGTGATCGCCACGCGAACCGGTTGCGTCTGGCCCGGATCCCCCAGCGCGACGTAGATGGGTTGATCGGCACGCAGGTCGGCTGGCAATCGATACACGACGGCGTGGTGCGAAAAACTGGCATCCAGCGTCGCATCGAAGACACTGTCGCTGCGCGGCCGATAGTCCGGCGGAAGGTAAAAGGTGATCCGCGCCCGCACATTGCCGCCAATCGACAACAGCGGCGGGCTCGCACGCCGCCAGTCGCCGACAAGCCGCAGCTCGTACCAGGCAGTGTGCGCACGCGGGGCGCGCAGCCAAGCACGGACTTGCACAGCGCCACCCTGCCCTGCCGAAGCTGCCGGCGCGTGATCGACCGCAAACGCCGGCGCCACCTGCAAGGTCGTGACGCGCACGCTCGCGTCGCCCGCCCAGACGGCGAACGGCAGGCACAACAGCAGCACTCCCCAACGCAACGAACACATCATGCGTCCGCACCCAGCAGCACCCGCGATCCCGACGGTGACTCTACCCGGTTTTCTGCAAGCGCGGCAGCATATCCGCAGGCGCGGGAATCTGGGCATAGTGTTAGGATGGAAGGTCCGAATCGAGCCTCGTACGCGCCTCAAGGTCCCATGTCCTGCCTACCCGAAGAACTCAAGCAAGCGGCACTGGAATACCACCGGCATGCGCCCGCCGGCAAGATTCGCATCACCCCCACCAAATCGCTGCTGACCGCGCGCGACCTTTCGCTGGCGTATTCGCCGGGTGTGGCCGCGGCTTGCGAGGAGATCGTCCGCGATCCCATCGAAGCGCATTCGCTCACCGCACGCGGCAATCTCGTCGGCGTGATCACCAACGGCACCGCGGTGCTCGGCCTCGGCAGCATCGGCGCGCTCGCCGGCAAGCCGGTGATGGAAGGCAAGGGCGTGCTGTTTCGCAAGTTCGCGGGCATCGACGTGTTCGACATCGAGATCGACGAACGTGACCCGGACAAGCTGGTCGAGATCATCGCCGCGCTGGAACCCACCTTCGGCGGCATCAACCTCGAGGACATCAAGGCGCCGGAATGCTTCTACGTCGAGCGCAAGTTGCGCGAGCGCATGAACATCCCGGTGTTCCACGACGACCAGCACGGCACCGCGATCATCGTGGGCGCGGCGCTGACCAACGCGCTGATCGTGGTGGGCAAGAAGATCGGCGAAGTGAAAGTCGCCGCGTCGGGCGCGGGCGCCGCCGGCATCGCCTGCCTCGACATGCTGGTGCGGCTCGGTGCCAAACCCGAAAACATCCTGGTCGGCGACAAGGATGGCGTGCTGTACCAGGGCCGGCCTGGGCTCGATCCCAGTCTCGAACGCTACGCGCGCAAGACCCGCAAGCGCACGTTGGCCGACATCGTGAAGGGCGCCGACGTGTTCCTCGGCGTCTCCGCGGGCGGCGTGCTGAAGCGCGAGATGGTCGCGACCATGGCCGATCGCCCGGTGATCCTCGCGCTCGCGAACCCCACGCCGGAAATCATCCCCGAGGAAGCGCGCGCTGCCAAACCGGATGCAGTGATCGCCACCGGCCGTTCGGACTATCCGAACCAGGTCAACAATGCGTTGTGCTTCCCTTACATTTTTCGCGGCGCGCTGGATGTCGGCGCCACCGGCATCAACGAGGCCATGACGGTCGCCTGCGTGCATGCGATCGCGAAGCTCGCGCGGCGCGAGGCCTCCGACGTGGCGCAGCGCGCCTACGGCGGCAAGGTGCCGCACTTCGGCGCGGAATACCTGATCCCGCGCCCATTCGATCCGCGCCTGCTGGTGCAGGTGGCGCCAGCCGTCGCAAAGGCCGCGATGGAATCCGGCGTGGCCATGCGGCCACTCGCGGACTTGCGCGCCTACACCGAAAAGCTCAGCCAGTTCGTGTTCCGCACCGGACTCGCGATGAAACCGGTGTTCGAACGCGCGCGCGCGCATCCGATGCGGGTCGCCTATGCCGAAGGCGAAGAGGAAACCGTGCTGCGCGCGGTGCAGACACTGGTTGACGAGCAGTTGGTGAAGCCGATCCTGATCGGCCGGCCCGAAGTGATCGAGCGCCGCATCAAACGCATCGGGTTGCGTCTGCAGCCGGGCCGCGATTTCGAACTCTGCAACATTCATTCCGATCCGCGTTTCGACGCATACTGGCAGCAGTACTACGGCCTGATGCAGCGGCGTGGCGTCACACCGGCGTCGGCAAAATCGGTGGTGCGCTCGCGTCCTACCGTGATCGCCGCGCTGATGGTGGCGCGCGGCGAAGCCGACGCACTGATCTGCGGCGTAGTCGGCCGCTACCAGCGCAAAGCCGCCTACATCCGCGACATCATCGGGCTCGATCGCGACGTGCAGGCGCTCTCGTCGATGGCAGCCGTCGCGAACGACAAGGGCCTCACGTTTTTCCTCGACACCCACATGCAGCACGATCCCGACCCGGAGCAGATCGCCGAAGCCACGTTGCAGGCTACGCTGCGGCTGAAACTGCTGGGGGTGGAACCGCGTGTCGCGCTGATCGCCGGCTCCAACTTCGGCAGCCGCATGACCGCGACTTCAATAAAGATGCAGCAGGTGCTGTGCATCCTGCGCGAACGCGCGCCCGATCTCGAGGTCGAAGGAGAGATGCAGGCCGACGTCGCGCTTGATCCGGAACTGCGCTCGCGGCTTTTCCCCAATTCACGCCTCACCGGTCGCGCCAACGTGTTCGTGTTCCCCAATCTCGCTGCCGCCAACGCCGCCTTCAACATCACCCGCTCGATGTCCGACGGCGTGGTGATCGGCCCGATCCTGATGGGCGTGGCCAAACCCGCGCACGTGCTGACGCCGCAGGCGACGGTGCGGCGCGTGGTGAACATGAGCGCGATTGCCTGTGTCGAGGCGCAGATCCGTGCGCCGCGCGAAATCATGAAGCGCAAGGTGCGCGCGCGACGCGATGCCGGCGGCAAGAAAACCGCAATCACCAAGCCCGTCAAGAAAACCGCGCGGTCGAACGCGCACAGGAGCAAACGATGAACGCATTGGCACGCGAATTCATGGATCAGGATCCTGATCCGCGCGAAACCCGCGAATGGGTCGAATCGATCGAGGCGGTGATCAACGCCGAGGGCACCGAGCGCGCGCACCAGTTGCTGGAAAAGCTGGTCGACGAAACCCGTCGCGCCGGCGGTCACCTGCCGTTCTCGCCCACCACCGACTACGTCAACACGATTCCGCCGCAACTGGAGGCGAAGTCGCCCGGTGACGCCGCAATGGAATGGCGCATCCGCTGCCTGATCCGCTGGAACGCGATGGCGATGGTGGTGCGCGCCAACCGCAAGCCGGGTTCGCTGGGCGGCCATATCGCGAGTTTCGCGTCGTCGGCCACGCTGTACGACGTCGGCTTCAATCACTTCTGGCGCGCGCCCTCCGAAGATCATCCGGGCGACCTGATCTGCTACCAGGGTCATTCCAGTCCCGGCCTGTACGCGCGTTCGTTCCTCGAAGGACGCCTGAGCAGCGAGGATCTCGATCATCTTCGAATCGAAACCCAGCCCGGCGTGAAAGGCTTGCCCTCGTATCCGCACCCGTGGCTGATGCCGGATTACTGGCAGGTGCCGACGGTGTCGATGGGCTTGGGCCCGATCCAGGCGATTTACCAGGCGCAGTTCATGAAGTACCTGGAAGCGCGCGGCCTGATGCCCAAGACCGATCGCAAGGTGTGGTGCTTCCTCGGCGACGGCGAATGCGACGAACCCGAATCGCTGGGCGCGATTTCGGTGGCCGGCCGCGAAAAGCTCGACAACCTGATCTTCGTGGTCAACTGCAACCTGCAGCGACTCGACGGCCCCGTGCGGGGCAACGGCAAGATCATCCAGGAACTCGAAGGCGTGTTCCGCGGCGCCGGCTGGAACGTCATCAAGCTGATCTGGGGTTCGTACTGGGATCCACTTCTGGCGCGCGACACCAAGGGCGTGTTGCGCAAGCTGATGATGGAAACCGTGGACGGCGAATACCAGGCCTGCAAGGCATTCGGCGGCGCCTACACGCGCGAACATTTCTTCGGGAAGTATCCGGAAACCGCGGCAATGGTCGCGAATCTCTCCGACGAGGACATCTGGCGCCTCAACCGCGGCGGCCACGACCCGCACAAGGTGTACGCGGCCTATCACGCGGCGGTCCACACCGAAGGCATGCCGACGGTAATCCTCGCCAAGACCGTCAAGGGCTACGGCATGGGTGCGGCCGGCGAATCGCTCAACACCGCGCACCAGGCCAAGAAGATGCACCAGGACGCGGTGAAGATTTTCCGCGACCGCTTCCACATTCCTATCGACGACAAGCAACTGGAAGGCGAGGACATCGGCTCGGTGCCGTACTACCACCCCGGTAAGGATTCGCCGGAAGTGCAGTACATGCTCGCGCGCCGCAAGGAGCTGGGTGGTTACCTGCCGCACCGGCGCGAGAAATCCAGCAAGGCACTGGATGCTCCCACCCTCGACACCTTCGAAGCGATCACCAAGGGCACCGGCGAACGCGAGATTTCCACCACCATGGCGATCGTGCGCGGCATGAATCTGCTGCTGCGTGACAAGCAAATCGCCCCGCACGTGGTGCCGATCGTGGTGGACGAAGCGCGCACCTTCGGCATGGAAGGCATGTTCCGCCAGATCGGCATCTACGCCCCGGGCGGACAGAAATACCGCCCGCAGGACGCCGACCAGTTGCTGTACTACCGCGAAGCCGAGGACGGCCAGGTGCTGCAGGAAGGCATCAGCGAAGCCGGTGGGGTGTCGGCGTGGATCGCGGCCGGCACCAGCTATTCGGTGTCCGACCAGCCGATGCTGCCGTTCTATATCTTCTACTCCTGCTTCGGCTTCCGACGCATCGGCGACCTGATCTGGGCCGCCGGTGACCAGCGCACGCGCGGCTTCCTTTTGGGGGCCACCGCCGGGCGCAGCTTCGCAGGCGAAGGCCTGCAGCACGCCGACGGCGATTCGATGCTGGTGGCAGGCGTGGTACCGAACTGCAAATCCTATGATCCGACCTTCTCGTACGAAGTCGCAGTGATCATGCAGGACGGCATCCGCCGCATGCTGCACGAACAGGAGGACGTGTTCTATTACGTCACCGCGATGAACGAGAATTACACGCACCCCGACATCCCGACGGATTGCGCGGAAGGCATCATCAAGGGGATGTATCTGTTCCAGGAAGCTGGAACCGCGAAGGGCAAGGGCAAGACCAAGGGCAGCGACAAAACCCCGCGCGTGCAACTGCTGGCCTGCGGTGTGGTGCTGCGCGAAGCGATCAAGGCGGCTGAACTGCTGGAAAAGGAATTCGGCGTCAAGGCCGACGTGTGGTCGTGCCCCAGCTTCACCGAGCTTTCTCGCGACGGCTTCGATTGCGAGCGCTGGAACCGGCTGCATCCGAATCCGAAGGAACAACGCAAGGCCTACGTCGCACAATGTCTCGACAAGCACGAAGGCCCGGTGGTCGCCGCCACCGATTACGTGCGCGCGTTCGCGGACCAGGTGCGCGCGTTCGTGCCGCACGGTAGGCGTTTCACCGTGCTCGGCACCGACGGCTACGGCCGCAGCGACACCCGCGCCCATCTGCTGGATTTCTTCGAAGTCAATGCGCACTGGATCGCGCATGCTGCGATCGCGTCGCTGGCCGAGGACGGCGTGCTGGCTGCCAAGGACGTCGAACGCGCGATCAAGCTCTGGAACCTCGATCCGGGCAAACCGAACCCGATCACAGTGTGAGGATCCGATGCTGCGCGACCGGCTCCGGCCGCGCAGCGTGCCTGCGGCGGATCAGGGCGCAAGCACCCGCTTGTGCGAGAGTTTCGAAACGCCGCGCTCGTCGAAGGCCTCGACCGCGACGACGTAGCGCATGCCCTTGTTGAGCGCGGTGAGCGTCAATCGGGTCGGCTGGTCTGCGAAACGCTGATGGGTTTCGTAAAGTCGGTCGGGCGCGAGTCCCCGGCGCACGTTGTAGCCGACCGCACCGGGCACCGGCTTCCACACGATCTCGGCATCGCGCGCGTCGGGCAGGCGGGTGGCGGATACCAGTTCCGGCGCCGGCGGCGGCGGCCCAACTTCGTTGCCGAACACGCGCAGGTCCGCGATTGCCAGATGCCGTGCGCCGACGTGCACGTGCACGTAGCGCACATAGCGAACGCGCGCCGGTCGCTCGAGTTCAACATAGGCATTGGCGTGATCCTGCTTCGAACGCGAGAGATCGGTGAGCGTCATCCAGCGCTTGCCGTCGAGTGAGCCTTCGAGGCGAAATTGCGTGACGATGTCCGGCGCGTCGCCGTAGCGCCCGGATTTGTAGTCGGCGTAATTGACCTGCACCGCTCGAACGGTGCGCGGGCCGCCGAGGTCGAGCGTCAGCGTCTGTCCGGGATTGGCGTTCGCCGCGACCCAGAACGTGCGCGGATTCTCGTCGGCCGCGTTCGAAGGCGGAAAACCCGGCAATTGCGAGGACGCCGTTGCCGCCTTGCGATACGACAGCAGCATCCAGCCGATGAAGGTGCTTTCGCGCGGACGCAGCTTGTGGTCCGGCATGCGCTGCGGAAAATCACCGAAACGGGTATCAACCCACATCTGCCCGTCCTTGGTGAAGCCGGCGGGAAACAGATCGACGCGTCGCTCGAATCTCCAGTTGGCGCCCACCCACATCGTGCCGCTGTTCCACCAGTTGCCGTGCGCATCCTGGAAGGTGGATCCATGGCCGGCGCCGACCACGAAGCCGCCAGGCTTGTAGCCGACCGGGTTGTACGACGCATAGGTGAATGGCCCCAGCGGTCCCTTGCCGACGTAGACGCCGGTGGCATAGACGTTGTACTCGGTGCCGGGCGCGGCGTACTGCAGGTAGTAGCGGCCATCGTGCTTGTTCATCCACGCGCCTTCGATGTACGGCGCAAGGCTCGTGTCACCGTGATCCTTGCCGAAGCGTTCCCAGCCGTGCAACGAAGGATCGGCACGCAGCAGCGCCAACGGCTTGCCGACGAACCGGATGCGCTTGCCCTCACCTTCGGCCTGCTGGTCGAACGCGAAATCGAGTTGCGCGCCGTAGATCGGGAACACGTTGGACGAGTCCCAGTACAAATAGATTTTTCCGTCGTCGTCCTGGAACAGGCCCGGGTCCCAGGGGCCCGGCGGCAGGTCGCCCGGCTTCATCTGGCTCTCGTGCCCGGCCCATACCGCGCCCGGTACCGGCGGCAGCAGTCGCGTCCAAAAATCCCAATGGCCGTGGGCCGGATCGGTGGAATAGAGCAATGGCCGCGGCTCCATCGCGGATTGCATCAGGAACAGCTTGCCGCCGGCGACCAGCGTGGCGGGCGCGACCGGCCCGTCGAACGGCCAGCGGTCCGGCTTCACGAACGACCAGTGCACCAGGTCGGTCGAACGCCAGTAACCGTCGGCCAGGGTCAGGAACAAGTAATACGCGTCCTTGTAGCGCACGATCGCGGGATCCGCGCCCGTTCGATACGAGATGCCCTGGTTCATCTGCTCGTAGTTGTAGCGGTAGTCGATGTCGAGCGGATTGATCCAGGTGCGGCCGGAGGCGGCCGTCGCAAGCGGCCCCGCCAGCATGCAGGCCAGCGCCAGCGTGCAAGCGGACGTGGGACGTGCAAGGTGCGGGAGCGTCGGCATGCGAAAAGCATGTGGCGTCGGCAGCGCCGATGCAAGCGCGGAGCCGATGTCGCTAGATCTGGTCGCGCAGGGTGACCGCGATCTGGCGTGTCTCTCCGCCGCGCCTGATCACGAAATGCATCACCGTGCCAGGCGACTCCTCGCGCAGCATGCGGCGAAGTTCGTAAACGGGAATCGATGCCGCGGGTTTGCCGTTCACCTGTGTGATCACATCGCCAGTCTCGATGCCCGCCTGCTCCGCCGGGCCATTCGCGGTGACGTCCATTACTGCCATGCCGCCTTTCGCGGCATTGATCCACATGCCGGCGCGGTCGTAGGTGTCAAGGTCGGCGACGGACTTAGGCAGCGGCTTCAGGTACATCACGTGATTGGCGTAATCGAACGTCACGATGAAGCGTTTCAGGACGCCGCCGCCGATATTGCCTTGGTATGACAGCGAGGCAAACGATCCCTTCTCCTGCAGCGACAGCGCGGTGACAATGCCGGGAATCTTCATCGACCCGATCGTCAGTGTCTTTCCGCGCATGACGTAGCTGCGCGACGATCCACCGACACCCCAGCCATCCACCGCAACCACACCCCTGGGATTCGCTGCACGCAGCCCGTGTTGCTTCGCAAACGGCCCGGTCAGCGTCAACGACGCGCGCGAACCGGTGTCGATGTGGAACTTGCCCGGGATGCCGTCGAACGTGCCCTCCACTTCCGGCAAATCACCATTGAACACGAACGGGACCGGCGTGCCGGCCCCCTTCGGATCGAAGTGATCCGGCTCGATCAGCGTGATCTGGTGCTTGCCGTAATCAATACGCGTGACGAAGCGCTTGAATACCGTGAAGCCGAGCATGCCCTCGATGTCCACGCCCTCGACGTTGTTCGGGATGAAATCCATCACGTACACGACCTGGTCCTGGAAGTTTGCCTCGCCTACCTTGAGCGATTTCACCTTGGCCAACCCGACGCTCACGGCCTTGCTGCCGACGCCCGTCCCAGCCATCGCGCCTTCGACGCTGACGCCCAGCGCCTTGGCGGTCGACGGCACCAGGATGTTTTCGCCGCCGGTGTCGACGATGAACAGCAGCGGGCCGCGGCCGTTCACCCACGCGTCGGTGTAGATGTGATTGTTGAGCAACCGGAATGGAAACGTGGTCTGCGTGGCGCGGTCGGCAATCGCAACGTCCTTGACACGTGAAGCCGGCGGCGCGTAGGTCGCCACCGGTTGCCCGGGCAGGAACGCCATCGACGTCGCCGTCACGGTTTGCAGATATTGCCGGCCGTGGCCGTTGTCGACGACCGTCTTGAATGGAACCCGCACGCCATCGACGCGGCGGTAATCCGAGAGCAGCACGGTCGTCGTGCGCGCGCCGACGTGCAGCACGGTGCGATCGAGCAGATGTGTTTTTGCATCGAACCACGCCTGCAAAGGCAGCCCGCCCTCGGGCGTGATTTCCAGCACTGCGCAGGTGGCCTCGCCGCACGGTTGATCGGCGAGCGCAGCGACTTTCGCGCCGCCGAAATCGGCGCGCCACCACAGGTTGGCATTCTTGTAGGCCTGGTTCAGCGCCAACTGCAGGGCATCGCCGCCCTTCTGGAGATTCACTTCACCATTCGGCCTCTGCTCCCACGCGTCCTTGCCATCGAAGCCTTCCGCGCCGCTGGCAGGCCCCAGCGTGTAGCGTTCGACCGAGTTACCGGTGCGCAAGTCGGTAATGGACGTGTCCGTGCCGGTCAGGCCTTGTCCGGTCAATTTCGACTCGATCTTCATCACCGCCTTGCCGTTCCAAGCATCGCCGCCGCTCGCGGTGCGGTATGCGTTCAGGACGGTTGCGGGATCGGTGGCGGCATGCGCAGCGCCAAGCACCGACACGAGTGCAGCGCCTGCAATGACAAGGAAAGCGGAACGCATGGGTTCACCCCGGACCACGAACGATGGCGACGGCGATCGCGAGGGAATCAGGAAAGCGGCAGATATCGCGGGAATTCACGTTGTGGGGATCGACGCGTGGCCACCCACCCTCGCTGGGTAACCACGCGCCGATCCCACAACGCTTCCACGAACCGGGATCGGACGCTCGATCAGGTGAGCGTCATTCTCCGGATCCGTAGCTCCACACGCATGTGCATGTGGTAACGAAAAATCGCGTGACACTCGTCATGTGAACTCGTCGCACCTGCGCCATCGCGGCGTCCGGCGTACACTCGCGAACTGTTCTTCATGAGAGGGGTCTGTCATGCGTCGCACCATTCTGTTCGCCCTCACCGCAGGCCTCGGTATCGCCGCCGCTGTGCAGGCCGCGCCTGCGGAAAGCGCTTCGAATGGCTCACAGCCATTTTCGACCGCGATCACCGCGCAAGGGTTCCGCGCCTACGACAAGGCGATCTCCTCCGACACCATGGATGGCCGCAAGCCCGGCACGCCCGGTGGCGAACGCGCCACCCAGTGGATCGTCGAACAGTTCAAGCAACTCGGCCTCGAGCCCGGCAATCACGGTTCGTGGTTCCAGAAGGTGCCGACGGTTTCGACCGCGCTGGAAAACCCCGGCAAGGTGACGCTCACCGTCGGCGAAGGCGGTGGCAGCCAGACCTTCGCCTTCGGCAAGGATCTGGTCGCATCCACCTTGCAGGCAAAGCCGCACGTGGCGATCAAGGATTCCGACATCGTGTTCGTCGGCTATGGCGTCGACGCGCCGGAGTGGAACTGGAACGACTACAAGAATCTCGACGTGAAGGGCAAGACCGTGGTGGTGCTGGTCAACGATCCCGGTTTCGGCGACCACGATGCCAGCCTGTTCAAGGGCAAGGCGATGACCTACTACGGCCGGTGGACGTACAAGTACGAGGAAGCCGCGCGCCAGGGCGCCGCGATGTGCCTGATCGTGCACACCTCCAACGACGCTGCGGGTTATCCGTGGTCGGTGGTGATGAACAGTTGGGGCGGCCCACAGCTTGCGCTGCCGCAAAGTGAAGATCCCGCACCGCGCCTGCCGGTCGCCGGCTGGATCACCCGTGACGCAGCGCAGCGCTTGTTCGCGAAGGTCGGCCTCGACTTCGACAAGCTGGCCGCCGCCGCCGACCAACGCGGCTTCAAACCCGTGCCCTTGAAGGCCACCGCGTCGATCACGCTGGACAGCAAGATCGAACACGGTTCGGCCAACAACGTGCTCGGGATGATCAAGGGCACCACGCATCCCGACCAAGTGGTCGTGTATTCGGCGCACTGGGATCACCTGGGCGAAGACGACAGCCTGAAGGGTGACAAGATCTACAACGGTGCCATCGACAACGGTACCGGAATTTCGGCGTTGCTCGAAATCGCCAAGGCGTTCAAACAGCAGAAGCCCGCGCCACAACGCAGCGTGCTGTTCACGGCCGTGACACTGGAAGAATCAGGCCTGCTGGGTTCGCTGTACTACACCAAGCATTCGGTGTTCCCGATGGACGAGACCGTCGCCGACATCAACATGGATGCGATGGACGTGATCGGTCCGACGAAGAATCTCCAGATCATCGGCAGCGGCCAGTCGCAACTGGAAGACATGCTGAAAGCCGCCCTCAAAAAGCAGGGCCGCTACGCCAGTCCCGATGCGACGCCGCAGAACGGCTTCTACTACCGTTCCGACCACTTCAGCTTCGCCAAGGCCGGCGTGCCCGCGCTGATGACCCAGACCGGCGATGACATGGTGCGCGGTGGCACCGCCGCGGGCCGCAAGGCGCTCGATGACTACACCGCGCATCGCTACCACACGCCGATGGACAACTTTGATTCGAATTGGGATTTCTCGGGCGTCGCCGAGGACACGCAGGCACTGTACGAAGTCGGCCGCGAGCTCGTCAACGGCGACGCATGGCCGAAGTGGAACAAGGACAGCGAGTTCCGCGCGCGCCGCGAGAAGATGATGGGCGCGAAGTAATCTGGTTGTCGTCATTCCGGACGCCGCGCAGCGGCGATCCGGAATCGGTTTTTTGCCATCAATGGAACTCTTCAGGCCATGCACCACTCGCGCCTTTGCTCGTTGCAGATCGACTGCAACGCCGAAGACATCGACGCGGCGGCCCATTTCTGGGCCGCCGCACTCGGTTGCCCTGTAGATATGAATCACCCGGGCAGCCGCGACAAGTATCGCCAGCTTGCGACACCCCCGGACCAACCGATGGTCCAGTTGCAACGCGTGGATCACGAAAGCCGCATACACCTCGACATCGAAACCGATGACATCGAGGCCGAGGTCGCGCGCCTGCAGAAGCTCGGCGCATCCATCTTCAAGCGCCTCGATCGCTGGGCGGTGATGCAGGCGCCCAGCGGCCAACGGTTCTGCGTGGTGCGCGTGCAGCGGCCAGATTGGCCGAATCATGCAAATCGGTGGGATTGAGGTAGCCCGGATGCAGCAAAGCGAAATCCGGGGCAAGGCACCGTGATTCCCGGGTTGCGGCGCTACGCGCCTTCATCCGCGCTACTTGCTGACATGGGGTCGGCGTGAGCGGCTTCATGCGAACCCCAACGTTTGCCCGCATTGTTCCGCCTCATGCCGGAATCTGCTGGCGTGCCAACACGCAACCCGCTACACTGCGCGCAGTTTGACGCGCCGCACCCCGAACTTCCCTGGTGGATCACCGCCGCCGCAGAGCTGAAAAGCTTCGCGCCGCCCGGCCCCTCGCCACTCGCCCGTCGCGCACACACGGAGACCGCAATCGCGGCGTCCGCACATGGTTTTACCCACCTGCAGCGCGGTTTAGGGAACGCTCCGGGAACAACAGGAGTTTCCCCAATGACGTTCGAATCGCTCGGGCTTGCGCCCGCGCTGCTGCGTGCCTTGTCCGAACAAGGCTACGCCACTCCCACCCCGATCCAGGCCGCGGCGATCCCGCTGGTGCTGACCGGTCACGACCTGCTTGCCGGCGCGCAAACCGGCACCGGCAAGACCGCGGCATTCGCGCTGCCGTTGTTGCAGAAGCTCGGCGTGGATCAGGTGCTGCACAACAGCAAGCAGCCGCGCAAGCCGCGCGCGCTGATCCTCACCCCGACCCGTGAACTCGCGGCGCAGGTGCACGACAATGTGCGCACCTACGGCAAGCACCTTCGCGTGCACACCGCGGCGGTGTTCGGCGGCGTCGGCATGGGCGGCCAGGTCCAGACGCTGCGCCGCGGCCCTGACATCATCGTGGCCACGCCCGGCCGGCTGATCGATCACATGGATCGGCACAATGTCGATCTGTCGTGCATCGAAACGCTGGTACTGGACGAAGCCGACCGCATGCTCGACATGGGTTTCGCGCCCGCGCTGAAGAAAATCCTGAATGCCTTGCCGAAGCAGCAGCGGCAGACGCTGCTGTTCTCTGCAACCTTCGTGCCGGAGGTGAAAGCACTCGCCGCTCAATTCATGCACGATCCACGCGAAGTGCAGATGGCGCAACCGAACGCGGTCGCGGTCGGCGTGCACCATCGGGTGCATCCCGTCGACGCGGACAAGAAGCGCGATTTGCTGCTGCATTTGCTGGCGGCCGACAGCCGCCGGCAGACGCTGGTGTTCGCGCGTACCAAGCACGGCTCGGACAAGCTGTGCAAATATCTCGACCAGCACGGCTTTCGTGTCGCCGCGATCCATGGTAACAAGAGCCAGGGCCAGCGCACCCGCGCGCTCGCCGATTTCAAGAACGGCAAGACCACGGTGCTGGTGGCCACCGACATCGCCGCGCGCGGGTTGGACATCGCGCAACTGCCGGCGGTGGTGAACTATGACCTTCCCATGGTGGCGCAGGATTACGTGCACCGCATCGGCCGTACCGGTCGCGCCGGCGCCGAAGGCCTGGCGCTGTCGCTGGTCAGCCGCGAAGAGGAAGGCCTGCTGCGCGACATCCGCCGCCTGCTGAAGCAGGACCTCGCGATCGAGCCGATCGAGGGTTTCGAGCCGGCGTGGAACCTGCGCCCGGATAGCGCGGCGCCGGCAATGCGCAAGCCCGGCCGCAACAATGGCAATGCGGCGCGCAACAATGCCAAACCCGGCAAGCCGTCGCATGCACGCCGCCCGCACGCCCAACGCGGCAAGGGCGGCGAACATACCGCCGCCAAGAAGCAGCGTCGCTCGTGGCGTGACAAGGCCAATTCGCGCAAGGCATAGGCGATCAGCAGTGCAACCCATCGCGCAGGGCTGGTGGTAGGCCGGAAGGAGCGAAGCGCATCCCGCCGGTATGCAATCGGCGGGATGCGCCGTTGCGCAGCTTCTCCCGCCTACAAGATTGCTAGACCCATTTGCGCGGCTTGAGGTACTTCGCAAGCCGCGCTTCGGGGCTACCGGGTTCGGGCGCGTAGCCGTACTCATAGCGCACGCGCGGCGGCAGCGACATCAGGATGGATTCGGTACGGCCGCCGGATTGCAGGCCGAACAGGGTGCCGCGGTCGTACACCAGATTGAATTCGACGTAGCGACCGCGGCGGTACAACTGGAACTCGCGCTCGCGTTCGCCGTAGGCCGTGTCCTTGCGGCGTTCGACGATCGGCAGATAGGCATCGATGTAGCCGTTGCCGACGGCCTGCATGAAAGCGAAGGACTTTCCGAAATCCCATTCGCTCAAGTCATCGAAGAAAAGCCCGCCGACGCCGCGGGTTTCGTCGCGATGCTTGAGGTAAAAATACTCGTCGCACCACGTCTTGTATTTCGGATACACGCCATCGCCAAACGGCGCGCAAAGGTCGCGAGCGACGGTGTGCCAGTGCTTGCAGTCTTCGTCGAACGGATAGAACGGCGTCAGGTCGAAGCCGCCGCCGAACCACCATACCGGTTCCTCGTCGTCCTTGTCGGCCTCGAAATAGCGCACGTTGGCGTGCGAGGTCGGGACGTAAGGATTCTTCGGATGGATTACGAGCGAAACCCCGGTCGCGGTCCAGCGGCGGCCCGCGAGTTGCGGACGGTGCGCGGTCGCCGACGGCGGCAGTTTTTCGCCGGTCACGCGTGAGTAATTGACGCCGCCCTGCTCGAACACCGCACCGTTTTTCAGGACGCGCGTGCGGCCGCCACCCCCGGCCACGCGTGTCCATGCGTCTTCGACAAAGCACGCGCGCCCATCGGTTTTTTCCAGCGCATTGCAGATGCGATCCTGCACATCGCGCAGGAAGGCATCGACTGTTTCCACATTCGGTTGCATCACATCATCCTGAAACGGCGGCGTGGCGCCGCCCGCGTTTGCATCATTTCGCCATCATCAAACCGTTCTGGATATCGGTAACCAGGTTCTTGATCCAGCTTTCGTAATTGGTGTGGATGTAGCGCACACCGTTCTTCTCCTCGTAGCGGAGATTGCTGCTGGTGACGTAGTTGATCTGGATCTTCTGCGAATCGTAGTGCACCGCGATCGTGACGCTGAACGCGCGCGGATCGTAGACCGCGTCGATTTCCCCCGGCACATGCTTGACGATGCGCCAGTTCCGCGCGGTCAACGCCGATCCGATGATCTGCTCCACCTTGGCCGAATTCACCCCGTTCGGCACCGGGATCGCCGCCGGGTCGGTCAACGGCACCTGCCGGAACGCCATCAGCAACAGTAACGCCGGCGTCAGCAGCAGCGGTACCCACCATTTCGTGATACGCGTGCGCAACATGTGTTTCCTCCCTGGGAACGCGGCAAACGCGCCGCGCCCGCGAGTGTACCCGCGCATCCGCTGCTCAGACTTGGCACGTATACTGATCCATCAGCAACGAGGGATGCAGGGTGCCGGAAAGGATTGAACCGCTCGCCATCGCGGCATGCAGCGCGACCTCCGCGCTCGGCCACGGACTCGCGGCGCAGCTCGAAGCGTTGCGCAGCGGACGCGGTGGCCTGCGCGCCAATGATTTTTCTTCGGCGCCGCTGGAATGCCGGATTGGACGCGTCACCGGCGTGGAAGACCTGGCCCTGCCCGCGCCGCTTGTGCACTGGGATTGCCGCAACAACCGCCTCGCATGGCTGGGACTGCGACAAGATGGATTGATGGACGCGATCGCCGGTGCGATTGAACGTCACGGCGCGACCCGCGTCGCGCTGATCCTGGGCACATCCACCGCCAGCATCGGCGCCACCGAGGATGCCTATCGGCGGCTGGATCAGGGGCGTTTTCCGGAAGATTTGCGCCGGCCGGAAATCCATACGCCGCATTCGCTCGCCGCATTCGTCGCCGACGCGACCGGGATCGCCGGCCCTGCGCTGACCCTTTCCACCGCATGTTCGTCTTCTGCCAAGGTGTTCGCATCCGCCGAGCGCCTGATCCGACTGGGCCTCGTGGACGCGGCGCTGGTCGGCGGCGTCGATACCTTGTGCGACAGCGTGTTGTTCGGTTTCCATTCGCTGGAACTGGTGTCGAAGCAGGCCTGTCGTCCATTCGACGCGGAGCGCGACGGCATTTCCATCGGCGAAGCCGCTGCGTTCGCGCTGCTGGAACGCGTCGATACCGCGTCGCATGCACCGCGCCTGCTCGGCCATGGCGAATCCTCGGACGCTTATCACATGTCGACACCGCACCCCGAAGGACGTGGTGCGCAATCGGCGCTGGACGATGCATTGGCGCGCGCCGGCATCGATACGAATGCTGTCGATTACGTCAATCTGCACGGGACCGCCACGCTCAAGAACGATGAGGTGGAGGCCAAGTTGTTGCCGCGTTTCGCCACGCGCACCCGTGCGAGTTCCACCAAGGGCTTCACCGGCCACACGCTGGGCGCAGCCGGCGCGCTCGAAGCGGTGTTCGCGCTGCTGGCGATTCAGCACGGCCTCGTGCCGCCCAATCTCGGTTGCAGCAAACCCATTCCGGAAGTCGCGCCATGGCTGGCCTTGCAACCCTCGGAACAACACGTCGATGTCGCGCTCAGCAATTCGTTCGGCTTCGGCGGCAACAACGCCTGTCTGGTGTTCGGACGCGGAGCCGCCGCATGAGCACGCCTCTCGCGCTTCGCATCATGGGCGTCGGCGCATGGGCGCCGGGCGCACCGGATTGGCAAAGCTTGCAAGTGGTTCTCCGCGGCGAAGCTGCAGCGATGAACGATGCACCCGCACGTCCTGCCGGCACGATCCTGCCCGCGGCCGAACGCCGCCGCGCACCCGACGGCGTGCGCCTCGCTGCGGACGTCGCCGCGCAAGCAACCGGCATGGCCGGCATCGATCCTGCGACGGTTCCCTGCGTATTCGCATCCACCCACGGCGAACTCGCGATCACCGATTACGTATGCGAAACACTGGCCCGGTCCCCGCTTGAATTGTCGCCCACCAAATTCCACAACTCGGTGTTGAACGCCCCCGCCGGCTACTGGACGATCGCCACCGGCTGCACCGACGCGTCCAGCGCCGTGACCGCGCACCATCGGAGTTTCGCAGCCGGGTTGCTGGAAGCCGCGGTGTTCGCGTGCGCCGAAGGCACACCGGTATTGTTCGCATCTTGCGATGTTGCCTCCATCGGCCCGCTCGCGGAAATGACGCGCACCACGCTCGCCTTCGGCATGGCGCTGTTGCTGCAGCCGGGCGCAACGAAAGGAGCGCGTTTGCGGCTTGCGTTGCGGGCGGACCCGGCATCGAAGGTGTCGACGCTGGCATTGCCTGCGGTGGCAGGCGACAATCCAGCCAACGCCGAGGCGCTGGCGGTGCTGTCCGCGCTCGCCCTTGTTCGGCCGGCGCATTTGCGGTTGCCGCTGTCGTCGGGATCGTCACTGGATACGGAGATCATGCCTTGAACGACGCCACAGCTCTCGTTTGCGTGATCGTGCCCTGCCTCAACGAGGCGCGCGCGATACGGAACCTGCTGGAAGGCGTGCTGGTGCATTGCCGCGACGTCATCGTGATCGACGATGGCTCGACCGACGACACCGCGGCGATCGTCGCGCAATTGCCGGTGACGTTGATCCGCCATCCCGAGCGGCGTGGCAAGGGCGAGGCCCTGCGCGCTGGCTTCCGCGAAGCGCTGAAACGTGGCGCCACCGGCGTGCTGACGATGGACGGCGACGGCCAGCACGACCCTGCCGACATTCCGCGCATCCTCGCGGCAGCGCGCCAATTCCCGGGAACGATGATCGTCGGCGCGCGGATGCTGGAGCGTCATCGACAACCGAACGCGCGCCGGCGTGCCAACGATTTCGCCGACTGGGGCATCAGTTGGGGTTGCGGCCGGCCAGTCGCCGACACCCAGAGCGGCCAGCGCTGGTATCCGCGCGCAGCGGTGGAACTGGTCGACTTGCCGGCCCAGGATTTCGTGTTCGAAGCCGCGGTCCTGATCGCCGCATCGCGCGACCTCGATATGCCCATCGTGTCCATTCCCATCGTCTGCCGCTACGACGCCGCCGCGCGCCACAGCCATTTCAGGCCGGTGCACGACGTGGTGCGGATCACCTGGTTCACCATCCGGCGTGTGGCGCATTACGGCCATGTATTGCGAAGTTACCGCGCGTCGCACGACAGCGCGCCGCAGGTGTACGATCCCGAACACTTGCTCGACGCGGCACCTTCTGCGCCGCTTGCGGGCGCCGGTGGTCCACCGGGGGAATGAACGCAGTGTCCGACGTGACGCCCGTGGATGTCCTGATCATCGGTGGCGGTCTCGCGGGACTTACCCTCGCATTGCAACTGCGCGACCGCTGCCCCGGCCTCGCGATCCGCGTACTCGAGCGCCGCCGACATCCGGTTCCTGCCGCCGCCCACAAGGTCGGCGAATCCACAGTGGAAATCGGGGCGCATTATTTCGCCGATACGCTCGGCCTGCGGGCGCATCTCGATAACGGGCAAGTGCGCAAGTTCGGCTTCCGGTTTTTCTTCAGCGAGGGTTGCACCGAGATCGACCATTGCGCAGAACTCGGGATCAGCCGCGTGTTTCCCACGCCGACCTGGCAACTCGAACGCGGCACGTTCGAAAACTTCCTCGGCCGCGAGGTCGCACGTCGCGGCATCGACTTCATGCAGGGCATTACGGTGCGTGCGATCGAAACCGGCACGCCCCACGTGGTACGTGCTGCGCACGGCGATGACACGCGCGTCCATCGTGCGCGCTGGCTAATCGATGCCTCCGGCCGCGCCGGCTTGCTGCGCCGGCAATTCGGCCTGGATGAGGACAACGGCCACCACATCGGTGCCGCGTGGATGCGCATCGACGCACGCGTACATGTGGATCACTGGTGCGACAACCCGGCGTGGCGCGGGCGCTGCCATCCGCAGGAACGCTGGCGTTCGACCAACCACCTGTGCGGCCCCGGCTACTGGGTGTGGCTGATTCCGCTGGCATCGGGCGCGCATTCGATCGGTATCGTCGCGGACTCGACCATGCACCCTGTGGAAACGTTCAACAGTTTCGAGCGCGCACTAGCGTGGATGCACGTCCATCAGCCGGCGCTGGCGCGCGAACTCGATACGCACCGCGACGCACTGCTGGACTTTGGTTTCTTGCGCAACGTGTCCTACGGATGCCGGCAAGTCTTCAGTGCCGAACGCTGGGCGCTGACCGGCGAGGCTGCAATGTTCCTCGATCCGTTCTACTCGCCCGGCTCGGATTTCATCGCCATCGGCAACACCTATATTGCCGAACTCATTGCGCGCGATTTCGGCGGACGCGCGGATGCGCGCGCCACGCGCCATTTCCAGCAACTGTTCTTCTCGTTCTACCGCAATACCCTGGAACTCTATCGCGGTCAGTACGCGCTGTTCGGCAACGCGCGGGTGATGACCGCGAAGGTCCTATGGGACTATGCCTATTACTGGGGCGTGCTGTGCCCGCTCGCGATCGGCGGGCGACTCACCGATCTTGCACTGTTCGCCGATCTCGCACCACAACTGGCGGCGGCGGAAGCCCTCAATACCCGCATGCAGGCGATGTTCCGGGACTGGCACGCGCACAATGGCGCAAGCACCACGCCGGCATGGATGGATCAGCAGGAACTCGCCTGGTTCGCAGGCCTCAATGCGCGCCTGCACGACCATCTCGACGATGCAGGCATCCGTGCGCGCCTGCGCGAACATGTCGAACTCCTGCACGCGCTCGCTGGCGCACTCGCCGAAGATGCCGCATGCGATACGCCTGGACTTGCGATCGAATCCCTTTGCATCGCCGCGGGTCAACGCGCGCGACCAGTCCTTTTCCGCACGGCGGCGTAAGCTCGCGACGCGTTCTCGCGTGGACCCGCTGCGCACAGCCGTTGCGGTCGGACCGCGCGCTTCAGGACATTTTCCCGGGCGGCACTCAGTGTGCCAACTCGAGCTTGCTTGACAGCACCCAGCCGATGTTGCCCAGTTCGTCCGACACTTTCCACCAGATCCCGACCTTGTCACCGGTGGGATACAGCATCATGCCAGGCTTGAGGCTCCGCACGATCGACGAATGCAGGTTCGCTTCCGAGTGAAGCTGGGTGCCTTCGGTCAGCCGCACCGCCTGTTGCACGTTGTCCGCCTGGGTGTTGGGCGCATTCCTCTGCAACTCGGCGACCATCTTGGTGTACGCGTCCAGATAGGCCATCGCGATCACTTGGCCGATCTCGGTATTGGCATAGCCGCTGGCTCCGCCTGCCGCGAAGCCACCCCAGAATCCCGCGCCACCGCCACCCGACCAGCCGATGTCGGTTTTGTCGGAGTGACCTTGCTCAAGCGCGACCTGCTCGGTCGAACGCACGTCGGTCAACGTCAACACGACGTCAGCCGTTTTCTTGGAAAGGCTGACGCCGCCAAGCACCGCGCCGGCGCCGTGTCCTATCAGGCCGCCGAGAATGCCGCCGATGCGGTTGCCACCGGCGTTCGCATTGCTGTTGGCGATGTCGGGCACCAGCACGTAATCGGCCGCCTTCATCTGGCCCTTGCCGATGTTCGACCCCACCCGCATTTCGCCTTCGCCAGCCAAGTCGCGCTCGGCGCGCGCGGCGGCCAAGCCCTTGCCGCGATCGACCAGCGTGAAACATCCCGATTGCGAGACATACACCTTGATCAGCGCGGCGGGCGATTCGAGATTCATCGACGTCCACCACTGATTGCCGTTCTGCGGCTCCTGCACCGCCAGGGTGCCGATCCTGCTGTTGCAGCGTGGCATCTGCGGCTGTGCGTCGGAGCTGGCACGAGCCGCTGACGCAAGGAAAACGCCTCCGCCAATCGCCAGCAAACCGACCCAAAGCTTGGCTCCCGAACCATTGATGTTCATGCGCAACCCTCCCTCGTGGCCTGCGGAAAGACGCCATTGCATGATGACAAGACCCGGCACAACTCATTCGGTCGGGCAGTACCCGGTGACGGGCCAGATTATGTGATCCAGTTCACAGTTTCTTCTGCGGGTGTATACGCCCGCAGTGTTCAGGTGTCAATCAAGGCGCCAGCCGCGTTGGGACAAGCCAAGGTTGCACCGCGCGCAGCGCGACCCGGCAGGGAATCGAGCGTCGCCAGTTGACAGCGCGAGTCGCCGAGCTTGGCGAGCTTCGGAAAAGCTCAGGCCATCCCGCCATTGACGCCAATCACCTGCCCATTGACGTAAGACGCAGCATCCGAACACAAGAATGCCACCATGCCTGCGACCTCCCCGGGCGTACCGGTGCGCGCGGCCGGGATCATCGCCTTCACCTGTTCCGGCGAAAACAGCGCATCGGTCAAACGGCCTTCGATGATGCCGGGGGCGACCACGTTGACGGTGATGTTGCGCGAGCCCATCTCGCGCGCCAGCGACTTCGCCGCGCCGTGCAGCGCCGATTTCGCCGCGGCGTAATTGACCTGCCCGCGGTTGCCGAGCGTCGCCGCCACGGACGAAACCGCGACGATGCGTCCGAAGCGGGTGCGCGCCATAGGCAGCAGCAGTGGTTGCGTGACGTGGAAAAAGCCGTGCAGCGACACGTCGATCACCCGCCGCCATTGCTCCTCGCGCATCCCGGCCAGCGGGGCGTCGTCATGGATGCCTGCGTTGTGCACCAGCGCCTGGATCGGTGCGTTTTGCAACAGGTCTTCGATCGCCGCGTGTGTCGCCGCGGCGTCGGTGAGGTCGAACGTCGCGACCTCGGCTGGCTTGCCTGCTTCGCGGATGCGTGCCGCCACCGCTTCGGCACGCCCGCGATTCGCGTTCGCGTGCACGATCACCTGCCAGCCGTCGCGCGCCAGCGCGGCGCAGATCGCGCCGCCGATGTCGCCGCTGCCGCCCGTGACCAACACCCGCTTCGAGTTCATTCCAGCGTCCCCATCAATCTGCCATCGAAATGGAGCGCAACATCACCGCTGCGCGTCCGGTAGCGAGCACGCTGCCCCGATGCTCGACGCGAAAGGCATATTGCAGGCTCTCCGCCATCGCGATCAAGCACTCGACGTGGACCTGCAGCCGCCCTTCCAGATCATCGATGCGCTCGACGCTCAATTCCACGTCCCGCAGCGCGACCAGCAATCCCGGACGCGCGGTGCTGCCCGCCTCGCACTCGCGCAGTGCGCCGTGCACCGCCATCGCCTGCGCCGCGTATTCGCACAGGTTCACCGCGTGCAACATGCCGTCGGCGCGCAACGGATTGTCCGCGCGCTGGTGCGAGGCGCTGCGTGCATGCAGATGCATCGCGTCCCAGTCCCTCACCTCGTCGAGAAGGCACATCGTGCCCGCATGCGGAATCAGGTCTGCCCACTCCGGCTTGGAGAGCTTGCGCGGAAGCATCGTGTCAGGGCTCCGGATGCAGGTGGTCGGCCGGCGCCATCAACACCGACAAGGTGAAGTGGAACGCGACGCCCAGCGCGACCGTCAAACCAATCGCTCGCAGCACCGGCACGCTTGACAACGCCAGCACCCCGAACACCAGCAGCGCGGAAGCGACGCACACCAGCGTCGCGTGCAGCGTGCGCAAGTCCTCGCGTTCGTCGCCAGTGCGGCGCTCGAAAAACAACGCGTAATGCAGGCCCAATCCCGCCGCCAGCGTCAGCGACACCAGATGGAACAGCGACAGTGGAATCCCGCACGCGCGCAGCACCACCAGCACCAGCAGCGTCGCGAGCGTCATCGGTCCCAACACGTGCACCGCGCGGCGCAAGCTGCGCAGCGCCAGCGTCACGGCCACGCACAACAGCAACGCAGCAATACCCAGCGCAATCAGGATGCGGTGCCGGTACGCCATCACTAACGATTCGGTCGAGGTTTTAAGGTCCAACAGGTGCACCATGCCGCCCGTCGCTTTGGTGAGCGCACCGAACGCGGCCAGATCGTTGACGCCGCTGAGCGTTCCCAATCCGACCCAGCCGCCGCCTTGCTGTACCAGCATGGATTCCAGCCGCGCACCCAAGGGTGACTGTTCGAATTTTTCCGGCGTCAATGGTGGCAGCGTGCGCGCAGCTTCCACGTCGGCCACGAACGGCGCGAACACACCCGCACGGAACGGCAGCCCTTCCATTGCCCGCTGCAGCGCGGCCTGCAATTGCGCGGCACCGGGCAGCTTCGCCTGTCGCGCTTTTTGGGTCGCCGCGCTCGGCAGGAAACGCGACGGCAACTCGAAGCCATCCACCGCATGCTTCGCGACGAGCCGACGCATGCGCGGCGCCACGCCTTCGGATAAAACCAGCACGCCTTCCTCAGTGGGCGCGCGCAGCACCAGCAGATAACGCACGTCGGGCGCCCCGAGTTCCGCGCGCAAACGCGCATCCCGCTGCAATTCCGCTTTCGGAATCGGCGTCAGCGCCGACAAATCGTTCTGCCAGAACTTTCCTGGTGCAAACACGACGACGAGCACGCCGGCGACCGCGACCGCCCACGGCACCCAGCGCGGGCGCGGCAAGTGGGCAAGGAAGTGCCACGCGCGCGCCAGTCCTGGCGTCGCGGCCATGTCGCGCATGGCCGGCGGTACGACCCACGGCAGCAACCACCGCGTGCAGACGCCAGCCACGATGAGTCCGCCGATCGTGAACACCGCGAGTTGCTGGAGGCCCGCGACACCCGACGCGAAGAACGCGAGATAGGCGATGCACACCGAAATGATCGCGGTCGCCAGCAGCGGCCACAATCCGCGGACGCATTGCGACGTTTCGACGCCGATGCGGCGATGGCTGAACACGCGCAGCGGGTATTCCTGCGCAACACCCAGGAGGGTGAACCCGAACGCGACGGTGATCCCGTGTGCATGGCCGAAGATCAATGCCAGCAGCGCGAATCCGACCACCGCCCCGGACAGCAATGGCAACGCGGTCACCACGATGGCTACCACGCTGCGGTATGCAAGCAGCAGCATCAGGACGAAGCCGACCGTGGTGATGGCGCCGAATCGATCAGCCTCGGCGCGCGTGTTGCGGCTGGCCTCGACGCCGAACCAACCCGGTCCGCTGATCACGAGCTTCGCTTGGCGCCCACCCGGCAAGGATGCGAAGTGCTTCTGCAGCGATGCGATCGCCGCGGCCTGCGCGCCGGGATCGAAACCCGCGGCCTTGGTCTCCGTGACCAGCAACGCCTCGCCACGATCCGAGAACCACACGCCATCGACCAGTTTAGGCCGACGCGCCGGCGCCCACGATCGCGCAAGTTTCAACGTTTCCAACGTCGGGTCGCGCTTCAGCCACGGCTCCAGCATCGACGCCGCGGGCGAACTCAAATCCTCGACGCGCTGCTGCAATTGTGCATGCAGGTACGCAGCGTCAAGGCGATGCCTATCCAGCGTGGACGACAGCAGGTAGCGATACGGCAACAGGTCCGATGCGATCTCCGCGAGATCGTTGCCGCCATTGGCGGCCTGCGCGAATGCGGGATCCTGCGACAACGCGTCCTGCAAGCCGCGCGAAAGCGCCGCCAGCCGATCCTGCGGCGCGCCCGAAATCGCCAGCAGCAGCAAGCGTGAACCCGGCCCCTTGCCGATCTCGTCCAGTAGCAGTTTCTGGTCGGCGGTGCGCGCCGGCGGCACGAAATCGCGCAGATCCGAACTGATTTGCAGATGCCGCGCGACGCCCCAGCCCACCGCCGCGATCAGCACGAGCCACGCGAACCAGATCGCGACCCGCGCGCCGCGCGTCATTGGCGGTTGCGACAATGCGCCGCCAACGCCGACTCCAGCGGTGCCGTGCTGCGCAGGCCCGCTTCCGCCATCGCGCCGACCAGCGTGATGCTGCTGTCGCCATTGGCATCGGTCACGGTCAGGCAACGTGGTTCGTGCGCGCGGCCATCGATCACGATCGACGTGAGCTGGCGCTTGAGCTGACTGGTGCGGGGCGCGAGCGCGATCACCCAATGCGTGGTGCTGCCCTGCGCGGACAGCGTGAAATCCTGCCGCAGCGCGGCTACGTCGCCGCCCAGCAGCGCGCGAAACCCGGCCAACATCGCGCCCGCCTGCGGCGCACGCGCGAGCGGGATCCGGTGCACCTCGCCGCCGCCGCGTTGCACCGACAATTCGCCATCGCCGATCTTCGCGGTTTCCTTGAACGGCTTTTCGATGTCGCGTTGCATCCGGTCGCCGCCCAGCCAGCGCAACGTGCCGGACACCACCAGCGGGCGATCCAGCACGCCGCGATAACTCACCTGCACGAACGGCGTCGACACCGGCGGGGTCTTGGCCATGCCCGACAGCAGCGATTCAGCCAGACCGGGTTCGGCGGCCACCGTACCGCATGACGCGAGAAGCGCGAACGCGATCAGCGTGTCACGAAGAGTGCGCCTGCTGCAGATTCGGCTGGATCGCGTGGGGTGCGGCAAGGGTCGTGGGCGGCTGCCAGAAATCATAGAAGTTGAACCAGTTGCAGGGCGCTTCGCGCAGGTGATGTTCCAGACGCTCGGCATAATGGCGGATATACGCGTCAAGCGCGGCATTGCGATCGGTGCGCGGCAGTTCCACCTGCTCGGCCAGCGTTTCGAAGACCAGATCATAGCGATTGCCGCCGCGGTACATGCCGAGGCACAGCACCACCGGCACCTTCAACGGCGCGGCGATCTGCCAGGGCGCCGCCGGAAACGCTGCGTCCGTGCCGAGGAACGGAACCTCGCGCATCAACTCGTGCGGGCGTCCGCGATCGCCGAGTAAGGTGATCATCGCGCCTTCGCGCGCGGCCTCGGAAAGCGCGAGCACGATGTCCATGCCGCCGCGCGCGGTGTCGATGATGCTGTCGGACAACTCCGGCGCCAGCGCTTCCAGCAGCTTGGTCAACGCCGGCGTCTTGCTCTTGTCCATCACCAACTTGAGCTTGCAATCGGGCCGTCCGGCGGCGAGCACGCGCAGCACTTCGAAGCTGCCCACGTGCGCGCCCAGCAACATCACGCCGTTGCCGCCATCCAGATGACGGTGCAGTTCCTCGACGCCGCGGGTGCTGACGCGGAAGCCGTCGATCCCGCGCGCCAGCAGGAACACGCGATCGAGGATGGTCGCGGCGAACGCATGGATCAGGCACATCACCTGCCAGGCACTACCCGGTTTGCCGGTGAGGTGCCGGAAGTAATCGCGCGAGGCGCGGCGCTCGGGACCACGCCGGAAATAGAAATACAGCGTGATCGGATACAGGATCAATCGCGCGACCGCACGCCCGAAATGCAATCCGATGAATCGGATCAGCCAGATCGCGAACCAACCGCCGGCTTCCGGACGATCAAGCCAGTGCCCGCTCGTCTCCTGACCTTCTTCTTCCATGATTTCCCCTGTTCGATTCATTGCCATCGTCCAATCATGCGCGCGCGGATCGCAACGTGCCACGTGCCAATGGGACGCCATCCGCACGCGTCAGCACGAAGCGGATGCGCGCGGCGTCCGCGTGCAGTTCGATCAACGCATCTTCGTCCGCCCGCAGCGGCTGCACGAACTTCGCATCCATTTTTTGCACGCGTTCCCCGCGCCATGTCCGCAGCGCCGCGGCCACGCGCTCCAGCAATACCACGCCTGGCACCACCGGGTTACCGGGAAAGTGGCCGGCCAGCGCCGGGTGGGCCCGATCGATTCGAAATGCGCTCTGAAAGACGTCGTTCACGGGGCGCTGTCTTCGCCGCGCACCAGCGCCGGCCAGCGCTGCACGATTTGCGTCACGAAACGCCGCGCCGACGGATGCGGGATATGCCGCATGTACCAGCGCCTGAATGCATATTCGCCCGCGAAGGCCGCCAGCAAGACGATCCAGCAACCGGCTTCCGGATACCACGCCAGCAATGAACCCGGCAGCGCGAAGGGCGCAGCCACGCCAAACGTCGCCAACCAGCCGCCGGGCACCGCGCACAGCGCGAGCGCCAGCGACAGCATTGCCATCGCGCCGAGCAGGCAGGCCCAGAACAGCGTGACGCCGCGCGTGTAGCCGCGCACACCCGGCAGGTTCACCCTGTCCTCGCCTTCGATCACGCGGACGAATCGGGTGACCAGGGGTTCTCTGCTGCGCCTGAGCGTGCGCGCGAACACCCATGCGATCGCGGTGAGAAACACTATCGGCAACGCCATCAGTGCGAGTTCCGGATGCCCGGTCAGCGCCGGCACCAGCAGCAGCGCCGCAAGCGCCATCCACACCGACAGCGCAACCAAATTGCGTCGCCGCCACACCGAAGGAACCCACGCCAGCAACAGCAGCGCCGCCGCAGCCAGACTGAGCTCGTGCCGGTGCGACAAGCCGCCCGCCAGCGCCAGCACGCCACACGCCAGCAATACCAGCAACAACCACGGCACGCGTGGCGCGGCAGCAGACTGGCGTTGGACGGCGGGCGTGGACATGCGACGACGGCGTTCGGATGCGGCGACGAAGTCTATATGATAGGTGGGCCGCTCGATCACACCATGAACCACGGAAATTGAAGGGAATGGACGGAGACAATACGCCAGGATTCGACTGCGACGTGTTGGTCATCGGCGGGGGACCGGGCGGTTCGACGATCTCGATCCTGCTGGCACGCCGCGGCTGGCGCGTGACGATGCTCGAGAAAGCCGCGCACCCCCGTTTCCACATTGGCGAGTCGCTGCTGCCGGCCAACATGCCGATCTTCGAGCAAATCGGTGCGCTCGAAAAACTGCGTGCTCTGGGCCGCTTGAAGCTGGGCGCGGATTTCCCGCGGGATGACGGCAGCTACTACACCTTCCGTTTCGATCGTGCGCTCGGCGACACCCGCCCGTATGCGTTCCAGGTCAAACGTGAGGAAATGGATCAGATGCTGTTCGAGCACGCGCGTGCGGGTGGCGTCGATGCGCGCGAGCAGGCGAAGGTCGAACGCGTGGAATTCGATGTCGATGGTGTGACGGCGCACATCGATACCGCAAACACGAAATCCACGCTGCGCGCGCGCTATCTCGTGGACGCGTCGGGCCGCGACACCTTCCTCGGCAGGCAGTTGATGCTGGTGGAACGCAGCGACAAGCACCAGAGCGCGGCGATGTTCGCGCACTACGAGGGCATCGGCTATAACCCCGATGATCCGGATGGCAACATCATCAGCGTCAATCGTTTCGCGCATGGCTGGGCGTGGTTCATTCCCCTGCCCGGCGGCATCACCAGCGTCGGCTGCGTGTGCAAGCCGGGTTACCTGAAAACGCGGCAGGGCGCCGACAACGATGAGTTCATGACGAAGACGCTGAAGATCGTGCCGGGCGCCGAGCGGCGGATCGCCAATGCCAGGCGCGTGTCGCCGGTGCGCTTCACGGGAAACTATTCCTACGCCTGCAGCGAGATGGCAGGACATCGCTGGATCCTGATCGGCGATGCGTGGGCGTTCCTCGATCCGGTGTTTTCATCGGGCGTGTTTCTTTCCATGTATTCCGCGCAGAAGGCGTGCGAGGTCGTTGACGGCGCCCTCCGCGAACCCGCACGGGAAGCCCCGCTGCAGAAACGCTACGCGAAGCATTTGCGGAAGGGTTACGCGCGCTTCGCGTGGTTCATCTACCGCTTCAATTCGCCGGTGATGAAGGCGCTGTTTGCCGATCCGCGCAATGTGATGCAGGTGGAACAAGGCGTGATTTCGATGCTGGCGGGCGACGTGTTCGACAACAAGCTCGTGCTGTCGAAGCTGCGCATCTTCAAGACCATCTACGCGATCGCCTCCTTGATCAACTTGCGTCGGTGGGCCGCCGATCGCGTCGACCGTCGCCGTCAGAACCGGATGCCGGTCGCCGCCGAAACCGCGGAATGATCGTCGCGTGATCGAACCCGTCGAACTCCGCATCGCAACGCCTTTCGGCGAATTCGCGGCGTTGCAGTGGGGTGACGGAGATGCGCCGCCTCTGCTGGGGTTGCACGGCTGGCTCGACAATGCCGCGAGCTTCACGCGGCTGGCGCCGCTGCTGGCCGAAAATCGACGCATCATTGCGCTGGATCTGCCGGGCCATGGCCATTCCGCGCACCTCCCGGGCGGTGTGCATCGCTACAACAACCTCGATCAGGTCGATCACATTCTCGATTTTGCCGATGCATTGAAACTCGAACGCTTCGACCTGCTGGGTCACTCGCTGGGCGCCGGCATTGCATCGCTGACCGCAGCCGCGGCCCCTGCCCGCATCGGGAAACTGTTGCTGATCGAAGGTTTGGGTCCGTTGGCGGATGACGGATTGCAAACACTGCAACGCTGGCGGGATGCACACGCCCAGCGCGCCGTAACCCGGCGGCAACCACGGGTGTTTGCGTCCATCGACATCGCGATCAGGGCGCGGGTCGCGGCGGGCGGACTCGATGCCGACGAAGCGCGCCCGATCGTCGAACGCAACCTGGGCGAAACCGGTGGCGGATTCGCGTGGCGCAGCGATCCGCGCCTGCGGTTCACTACGCCGCTGCGCATCGATGAACTGCAGTTGCGACGGCTGCTCCCCGGCATCGAAGCGCCGACCCTGCTGTTGCTGGCTGAACCCGCGACGCCGTACCTGCCATCAGCGTTGATGGAAGCCCGCTCTGCCTGCGTCGCCGACATTCGCATCGAACACATTGCCGGACCACATCATCTGCACGTCCGTCATCCGGGCGAAGTCGCCAACGTCATGTTGGAATACTTGCTGGATCGGTAGTTCCCGCTGGAAGACAGCGCTTGCGAGACTGCCTCAGCGTCCGTAACGCCGCTTGCGGCGCTGGTAGGTACGCACCGCTCGCAAGAAATCGATGCGCCGGAACGCCGGCCACAGCACGTCGCAAAAATAGAATTCGCTGTAGGCCGCTTGCCAGATCAGGAATCCCGACAGTCGCTGCTCGCCGCTGGTGCGGATGATGAAATCCGGGTCGGGCACGCCACCGGTGTAAAGAAAACGCTCGATGTCGCCGGCTTTCAGATCCGACACGACCGACTCCAGCGATCGCCCTTCGGCAGCGGCAGCGGTGAGCAGGCCCTTCACCGCGTCGGTAATTTCCTCGCGCCCGCTGTAGGCCAGCGCGATGGTCAGCAGCATGCCGTCGTGGCCCGCGGTGGAAAGTTCCAGCGCTTCGCTGGCTGCCACCACGCGTTCAGGCAGGCGCTCGCGCTGGCCGATGATCTTCACGCGCACGCGCCCGGACTTCAGGCGCGGTTCTTCGAGCAGGCGCGCGCTTTCCCGCACGAACAAGTCCAGCAGGCACTCGACTTCGGCAGGCGAGCGGCCGAAATTCTCGGTGCTGAAGACGTACAGCGTCACGTGTCCCACGTCGAGCTCGAGGCACCATTCCAGCACCTCGCGCAACTTGTTCACCCCGAATTGGTGCCCCAGCGTCGCCTCCAATCCGATATCGCGGGCAAACCGACGATTGCCGTCCAGGATCAGTCCGATGTGCGCGGGAACCCTCTCACCCGTCACATGCCGGGCGAGCGCGTGCTCGTACCAGCGATAAAGTGGATACAGCAGCGGTTTGAAGATGCGCCATGGGCGATGACGCAAGTCCGCATACGCAAAACGCAGCCACCCGGGAGCGGTCACTCGCGGGCTTTCCGCCGCGAGTGGCTCGGAAATGTTCGAATTCATGGCGGAGCATTGTATGCCCGCACGGGCGCACCATGACATGCCGCTGGCCGCGGCTTCGCGGGACAGCGCGCATTGGTTCACGTTTTGGCGGCGCGAAAGCTCGCGCCGGACCAGCCGGAGGCTGCCAGCCGCCACTCGCGCGCCATGCAACGAAAAACAGGCATCCTCCCCTTGAGGGCGCATGGATTCGTCCTCACACAAGACTGGAATGGCGCCGCGATGTTTCGCCGATGCGAAGCCTGCGCCATCCACTGCGGCCAGCGGACCGGCCACCCTGCGGAGTTGAGGATGAGCGGGTTCGACTGGCTGCCCTGGCGACGACCACCGCCACCGATCGACGACGTACTGTGGCGCGATGCACTGGCCGTGTGTCCGCTTGCGCAACGGCTGGCCCCGGACGAGCGACAGCGATTGCGGCTGCTCGCGGCGCGCTTCCTGCAGCGCAAGCGATTCTTTCCGGTCGATACGGAACTGGATTCGACGCAGCGGTTGCTGATTGCCATGCAGGCGTGCGTACCGATCCTGAACTCGGCATTCCGGATGCTGCGCGGCTGGCAAAGCGTGATCGTCTATCCGGGCGACTTCAAGGTGCGCCATCGCCACCACGACGCCAGCACCGGCGTGGTCACCGAACGTGACGAGGTGCGCAGCGGCGAATCGTGGCAGATCGGACCACTGGTGTTGTCGTGGGCCGCGGTACAGCAGGACCTGCTGCAACCCTGGGACGGATTCAACGTCGTCGTGCATGAAATCGCGCACAAGCTGGACATGCTGGACGGCCCACCGGACGGCGTGCCACCGCTGCCGCGCGGGATCCGCTGGCGGCACTGGATCGATACGTTCCAGGCCGCCTACGATCGCCTCGTCGATGATGTTCAACGGGGTCGTTCCACGCTGATTGATGAATACGCCGCGACCAACCCCGGCGAATATTTCGCGGTGACCAGCGAGCTGCACTTTTCCGATCCCCGCCGCCTCGTGCAAGCCGAGCCCGACGTCGCGGCGCTGCTGCAAGCCTATTACGGGCCGTCGCCAGCGCCGTGACGCCGCAAGGCCGGATCCGGAACCACGCCGATCGTTTGCATCCAGTGTTCGGCCAGTTGCGGCCAGCGCGTAATTGGAAACCCCGTGCGGCGCAAGCCAAACGCATGCCCGCCCTGCGCGTACAGATGCATCTCCGCCGGCACGCGTGCCTTCGCCAACGCGGTGTAGTAAACCAGCGACTGGTTTACGCCATCGACATAGTCATCTTCCGCTTGCACCAGAAAGGTGGGCGGCGTATCCCGGGAAACCGGCACGTTGGGGTTCAACTTGCCGTTGTCGGTCGCGAGATGACCGGGATAGATGGCCATCGCAAAATCCGGGCGGGTACTTTGCTGGTCGGCTTCATCCACCTGCTTGTACAAACGCCGCTTGAATTGCGTGCTGACCTCGGCCACCAGGTAGCCACCGGCCGAAAATCCGATCACACCCAATCTGTGTGGATCGATGTGCCAGCGCCCGGCATGGAAGCGCAGCAGCCGCAGCGCTCGCTCGGCGTCTTCCAGCGCGGGCACCGAGAGTGCGAAATCATCGGGGCGGCATTTGCAATGCCAGTCGTAGGGTACGCTCGGCACGCGATACTTCAGCAGCACGCAGGTGATGCCCTCGGACGTCAGCCAGTCGCAAACCTCGGTACCTTCGAGGTCGATGGCCAGCACCTCGAAACCGCCGCCGGGAAAGACCACCACCGCCGCGCCCGTGTTTCGTCCTTTCGGCGCGTAGATCGTCATCGTCGGCTGCGATACGTTGCGTATGCCTGTCACGGGCTTGCCACCGAACTGCGGCTTGGCGCTCGTCTCCGTCACCGCATATTCCGGACCCGGCGCCGGCTGCGCATCGGGCGGCGTTCCCGGCCACAACGGCAATTGCGTGTGCCCCGCAGAGGGTTGCCACACCGTCCTTGCATGTGTGTTTGCGAAAACGGCCAGCAAACACAACACAGCAACGCGAGGCTTCATCGTGCCCACCGATTTGTGACGAGCCAAGCCGTACCATCGATCGGGCAGCACCCAGCCGACGCTCCCTTCGATTTTCGGCAACCGCGCAGTCTTCAGCGCACCATACCCGGCTGAGTTACTCCGGGCGATGCGGACGTCATTCCCCGCGCAACCAGCGTGCGGCATCCAGCGCGTAATACGTCAGGATCGCATCCGCGCCGGCACGCTTGATGGACAGCAGCGCTTCCATCGCGCACGCGCGCTCGTCGATCCAGCCGTTGGCGCCAGCGGCTTTCAGCATCGCGTATTCGCCCGAGACCTGGTACACGAAGGTCGGCGCGCCAAAATGTTCCTTGACCCGCCGCACCACGTCGAGATACGGCAATCCCGGCTTCACCATCACAGCATCTGCGCCCTCCTCCAGATCGAGTTGCACTTCGCGCAGTGCTTCGTCGGAATTACCGACGTCCATCTGGTAGGTGTACTTGGAACCCTTGCCGAGGCTCGACGCCGAACCGACCGCGTCGCGGAACGGACCGTAGAAGCTGGACGCGTACTTCGCCGAGTACGCGAGGATCCGCGTGTGGATCAAGCCGGCCGATTCCAGCGCCTGCCGGACCGCGCCGATGCGTCCGTCCATCATGTCGGACGGCGCGACGAAATCCGCCCCCGCGTGCGCCTGCGACAACGCCTGCTTCACCAGGACCGCGATGGTTTCATCGTTGACGATGTAACCGGTGTCGTCGATCAGGCCGTCCTGGCCATGGGTGGTGAAGGGATCGAGCGCGTCGTCGCAGATCACGCCCAACTCGGGGAAGCGTGATTTCAGGGCGCGCACCGCGCGTTGGACGAGGCCGTCGTCATTGAAGGCTTCACTTCCATTGGCGGTTTTCTTGTCGTCCTCAATATGCGGAAACAGCGCCAGCGCCGGCACGCCCCACCGCTGCGCTTGTTCGGCCACCTTCAATAGTGCATCGATCGACAGGCGCGCCACACCCGGCATGGAAGGCACCGCATTGCGCATTTCGCCCGAACCCTCCTGCACGAACACCGGCAGGATCAGGTCGGAGGGCGTCAACACCGTTTCGCGCATCAGCGCGCGCGAAAAGGCGTCATGGCGCATGCGACGCATGCGGATTGCGGGGTAACTCATTGTGATGGTCCGTGCGGCAACGAATGGGAATTTTAGCGGGCCATGGGATCGTCCGCCGCGGACCGCGCACGCGGGGGCTGAGCGGCTTTCGTGAAAAATCCGGCCGCAGCGACCAGGGACGATCGCGCAACAATTCCGCAGCGTGACGCCCGTCTCGACTCCGGTGCCTCTTCTGGCATGAATCCTGCTGCCTCAAGTCTGCCATCGAAAAGCCGATACAAATCCATGAAGCGGCAGTCACGCCCGGCTCAGGTGGTTGCAGTTAAATTACGGTTAATGCACAATCCGGTCCATGTGATGGGCAATGTTTCGAAGGCAAAAACTTTCAAACTGATCGCAACCCACTGAAACCTCTATGATTCCGTCGATGACCATTGTTCTGACCCTGATGCTGGTAGTGGTCGTGGCCGCGCTCAGCATCAAGCGCATTCCGGAAGGTCAGGTTTATACGTTGCGGCGGCTGGGCAAGCCGGCCGGCACCTTGGCGGCGGGCACCCATCTGGTAGTGCCGCTGGTCGAGCGCATCGCCCACAAGATCAGCATCACCGGCTACACCCTTGCCGTGGATGAGCGGATGGAGCCTGAAACCATCACGGCACGCACGTTGCGTGGACGAATCTGGTGGCAGGTGCTGGACCCGGAGCGCGCCGATTCCGTGATCGACCGCGCCGACGACCTGATCCGGCTGCGCCTGCGCGACGCCGTGCAGGGCGCCACCATCGAAGATCCCGATTTGCGTTCGCGCAACCAGCGCATCAAGCAGACATTGAACGGCAGCCTTCGCGACCGCGGCGTGCTGGTGACGCGGGTCGAACTCGACCTCGCCGCCTGAAGCCGGACCAGCCAGGGAGAAACGGTGAGCCCGCCCCTAGTGCGGGCTCCTGTTTTTTTAGTTATATCCGTGCGATCGTCCTTGATCGCTGCTCCGCTGGGTAAATTGCCCAACGACGACGTTCCATGGTTCATCGAGACCAGGACGGCCTTCCATGGCCCGACTTTTCACAACAGCCGCTTCGGGCGGGCACTGATGCACGCAATCACATGGAACTTGCGCAAAAACTCGCCGATGGCCTCGCCGCAATGCCGCTCGCGCTGCCGGAAGGCGCGCAGGAGAAATTGCTGGCGTACCTCGACCTGCTGGCGCACTGGAACCGCGCCTACAACCTGACCGCGGTGCGCGACCGCCGGGAAATGATTCCCCGGCACCTGCTGGATTCCCTGGCGGCGCTGCCGTTCGTGCACGGCGAAACGCTGGCCGACATCGGCAGTGGCGCCGGCTTGCCGGGTATTCCGCTGGCGATCGCGCGGCTCGATCTCGCGGTCACCCTGATCGAAAGCAACGGCAAAAAGGCCCGCTTCCTGCGCGAGGCCGTGCGCAGCCTGCCGCTTCCGAATGTCACGGTGGAACAAGCGCGGGCCCAGGACGCGACCGGCACCTTCGATACTGTCATCGCACGGGCCTTCGCCAGCCTTGCCGACATGCTCACGTGGGGCGGGCACCTGCTCGCCGAAGAAGGGCGCTGGTTGGCGCTGAAAGGACAAGCCGATCAGGATGAAATCGGGGGGATTCCCGATACTTTTCGGGTAATCGCCGTGCGTCCAATCCACGTTCCTGGCACGGAAGGCGAACGAAATCTGATCGAGTTGGCGCGAAGCTGAGGGAGCCTGCCGAACCCACGATCGCTGTCCACGGCCTGTTCCGATGGTAGGCTAGTGAGCCCGCTTCATCGTTTCAGTCGTTGCGACCCATGACGCGCATCATCGCCATCGCCAACCAGAAGGGCGGCGTCGGCAAGACCACCACCGCCGTGAACCTGGCTGCCGCGCTCGCGGAGACCAAGCGACGCGTGCTGCTGGTGGACCTCGACCCGCAGGGCAACGCCACCTCCTCCGCAGGCGTGGACAAGCGCGCCACCAAGCCCAATGGCTGCGAGGTGCTGCTTGAAGAAGCTCCGATCGAGGACGCGATCATCCCCACCGAGGCCGGCTTCGACCTCTTGCCCGGCAATCGCGATTTGACCGCGGCGGAATTGAAGCTCACCGACGCGATCGCGCGCGAATCGCGACTCAAGGAACAACTGGCGAAATTGGGCGACCGTTACGCAATCATCCTGATCGATTGCCCGCCTTCGTTGCACCTGCTCACCCTGAATGCGCTGGCCGCCGCGCACAGCGTATTGATCCCGGTGCAGTGCGAATCGATGGCGCTGGAAGGCCTGACCGACCTGCTGGACACCGTCAAGGCCGTGCGCGCGCGCCTCAACCCGCAGCTCGAGGTCGAAGGCCTGTTGCGCACGATGTTCGACGTGCGCACCGCGCTCGGCAACGACGTGTCCGCCGAACTCACCAAGCATTTCGGCGACAAGGTGCTGCATTCGGTGGTGCCGCGCAACGTGCGCTTGGCCGAAGCACCCAGCCACGGCAAACCCATCAATCTTTACGACCGCGAATCGCGTGGTGCGATCGCGTATCTCGGCTTGGCCGGCGAAATGATCCGCCGTACTGGCCTCGGTCCCGCGCGCGGCGGCGGCGCGCCGCCGCGCCAAAACGAACCCGCCAAGCACAATCCACCGCCGCCGAATCCACCGCGCACACCGATCATGAAGGTTTCCGCATGAGCCCAGCCAAACGCCGGGGCCTCGGTTCCCGCGACCTCGACGTTTTGCTGGGGAACGCGAACGACGATGCAGCGAGCGATGCGCCCGAGGGCGAAACGCTGAGCAGGCTGCCGGTCGCGTCGATACGCTCCGGCCAATATCAGCCGCGCCATCATTTCGATGAAGCCGCGCTGGACGAACTGGCGGCGTCGATCAAATCGCAGGGCCTGATCCAGCCAATCGTGGTGAGGGACGCCGGTCGAGGCCAGTACGAACTGATCGCCGGCGAACGTCGCTGGCGGGCGGCCAAGAAAGCCGGACTCGCGGAAATTCCGGCGGTGGTGCGCGACATTCCCGCGCAGTCGGCGCTCGCGGTCGCGCTGATCGAAAACATCCAGCGAGAGGAACTCACTGCGCTGGAAGAGGCGCAGGCGCTGCGGCGGTTGATCGACGAATTCAAACTGAGCCAGCAGCAAGCCGCCGATGCCGTCGGCCGCTCGCGTGCAGCGGTCGCCAATCTTTTGCGCTTGCTGGAATTACCCGAAGCCATCCGCGACCTGCTGGATGAGGGCCAAATCGAGATGGGTCACGCGCGCGCGCTGCTGACCCTGCCCGCGCCGCGCGCGATCGCGTTGGCCGAAAAAGCCGCAACCCGAGGCTGGTCGGTGCGCGAACTGGAACAGGCGGTGCGTTTGGCGCAATTGCCCAAATCATCAGGCAAGAGCCCATCGCGCGATGTCGATCCCGATATCGCCGCGCTGGAGCGCGAACTTTCCGAAAACCTCGGCACCCGCGTCGAGATCGCGCACGGCCGCGGTGGGCGCGGCAAGCTGACCATCCGCTACCACAGCGCGGATGAGCTGGAAGGCATCCTCGAAAAGCTGCGTTGAAGCCCGCGCCGGCGTGCCCACGCACGTAAGCTGCAGGCTTCCGGAACGGTCCTGTACGGCGTGGACTTGAGACAACGCCAATTCGATGCGCTGGTGCACGCCCATGCGGGCGACTTGTACCGTTTCGCTTATTGGCTGTGCGGGGATCATGCGCGCGCCGAAGACCTGGTGCAGGAAACCATGTTGCGTGCCTGGCGGGCGCTCGATTCGTTGCACGACGCTGCCGCGGCCAAACCGTGGCTGCTGACGATCCTGCGCCGGGAACACGCGCGCGGATTCGAGCGCAAGGCACTCGATCTCACCAGCCTCGACGACGGACTGAAAGACAGCATCGCCGACGAGGCATCGGGCATCGATCCCGAACAGGCGGGCAGCGATGCGCAACTGCGCGAAGCCATCATGAAACTGGATCCCAAATATCGCGAGCCGCTGCTGATGCAGGTGCTGGGGGGTTTTTCCTGCGAAGAAATCGCGGCGGAACTGGACATCAAGCCCGGCGCGGTGATGACACAGTTGTTCCGCGCGCGCCACAAACTGCGCAGGTTGTTGTCAGGCGAAACCGTCACCGGGGAGACCGCACATGGAGTGTCTTGAGTTCCGCCGCCGGCTGGCCGCCGAGCCGGGGTCGCGCGATCCCGAATTTCTTGAGCATCGCGACCACTGTCATGCCGGCTGCACCGAAAGCTGGTGGCGCGCCCAGCGCTGCGAACGGCAACTTCGGACCGTGTTGCAATCGGTCGAGGCACCGGCTGACCTGGGCGAGCGCGTGCTGCTGACGCAAGCCACGTCGCTGCGCGCGCGGGCACGACGCCGCTGGCAGATCGGGCTGACGCTTGCCGCTTCGCTGCTGGTCGTACTGATCGTCGCCGGCTACGCGTGGAACCTTCGCGCGCCCGCGGATGGCGGCCCGCTGGCCGGCATGGCCATCGCGCACGTGCGCAGCGAAGCGTATTCCCTCACCATGACCCGACCGATCGACGACGCGCAACTGCGACCCGTATTCGCAAAACGCGGCGTCACGCTCCGCGACATGCCGGTTCATGCCGTATTCGCAGCCGATTGCAGGGTCGGCCCCTATCGCGCGGTGCATCTCGTGCTGCGTGAAAACGGCGAGCCGATCACGGCGCTGTATGTCGTCGGGCACCGCGTCACCGACGCGCGGGACTTCAACCGCGCCGGCTGGCGCGGGCGCGAAGTGCCGATGGGCAACGGAACGCTGGTGCTGCTGGGCAATGGCAGCGCAGGCTTCGCCGCCGCCGAACGCGCGCTTTCCAGCGCGGTGCTCGGACCGCTCCGGCAAGCGGTCGAGCCGACGTGACAACACGCATCGGCTACGGATAGAACCAGTTTGCGTGCCCGTCCATCCTGAGCTTAGGCCCGCAAAGGCCGAAGTCGAAAGATGATGACGTTTCGACTCCGTTCGCTGCGCTGACGTAGCCGGTCCTGAGCTTGTCGAAGAGCTCAGCGCGAACGGCTCGAATTTCCACCTCGGTATCCGCGCGAGCAAGTGCATTCCGCATCGGCGATAATCCGCCCCTGTCCCACGCAAGGCGCCGACCATGCCCGAGCTTTCCGTGGTCGTGCCCGTGTTCAACGAGCGCGACAACATCCCGCCGCTGCTTGCCGAGATCGCCGCGGCGCTGCGCAGGCACGTCGGCTATGAAGTGGTGTACGTGGACGATGCGAGCTCGGACGATTCGCTCGAGGTGCTGAAAGCCGAGCGCGCGAAGCACCCGGAACTGCGTATCGTGAGGCACTTGACCCGCAGCGGCCAGAGTACGGCCATCCGAAACGGCGTGCGCGCGGCGCGTGGCACGTGGATCGCCACGTTGGACGGCGATGGCCAGAACGATCCTGCCGATATTCCAAAGCTGCTCGAAGCGCGCAAGACCGCCGCCGCCGCGGTGAAACTTTTCGCCGGCTGGCGCACCACCCGCCGCGACAGTTTCAACAAGCGCATTTCATCCAGAATCGCCAATGGAGTGCGTTCGCGGATGCTGCGCGACGCCACGCCCGACACCGGCTGCGGCCTGAAACTGTTCGAGCGCGACACCTTCCTCGCGCTGCCCTACTTCGACCATATGCATCGTTATCTGCCCGCGCTGGTAAAGCGCGCAGGATTCGAGAGCATCAGCATCCCGGTCGGGCATCGCCCGCGCACCCGCGGCGTCTCCAAGTACGGCATGCTCGACCGGCTGTGGGTCGGTCTCGCCGATCTGCGCGGCGTCGCGTGGCTGATGCGTCGCGCCAAGGTGACCGAAACCGAGGAACTGTGACCGTCGTCGTGCCCGATCTGGCCGCGCAGGCTCGCGCGGTTCTGCGCGACGTGTTCGGATATGGCGCGTTTCGCGACCAACAGCAGGCCATCATCGAACAGCTGGTGCACGGCGGCGACGCGCTGGTGCTAATGCCGACCGGCGGCGGCAAGTCGCTGTGCTACCAGATTCCCGCGTTGCTGCGGGAAGGCACCGCGGTCGTGGTCTCGCCGCTGATCGCGTTGATGCAGGACCAGGTGGAAGCGTTGCGGCAACTTGGGGTGGCCGCGGCGTTCCTCAATTCCAGCCTCGATGCGTCCGCGCAGGCCGATGTCGAGCGGCGCTTCCTCGGCGGCGGTTTGAAACTCCTGTATGTGGCGCCTGAGCGGTTGCTCACCGGACGTTTCCTGGACCTGCTCGAACGCGCGACGGTGTCGTTGTTCGCGATCGACGAGGCCCACTGCGTGTCGCAATGGGGCCATGATTTTCGCCCGGAGTATCGCGAACTCACGGTGCTGCACGAACGCTTTCCGAATGTGCCACGCATCGCCCTCACCGCGACCGCCGACGCTCCGACCCGGCGCGAGATCGTCGAACGCCTGGCGCTCGACCACGCCCGGCAGTTCATCTCCAGCTTCGACCGGCCCAACATCCGCTACCGCGTCGCGCAGCGCGACCAGCCGCGCCAGCAATTGAAGGCGTTCCTGGCCGGGCACCACGGCGAATCGGGGATCGTCTATTGCCTGTCGCGGCGCAAGGTCGAGGAGACCGCAGCCTGGCTTTGCGAGCAGGGCGTCGAAGCGCTGCCCTACCACGCCGGCCTCGACACGGCCACGCGCGCCGCCAACCAGCAGCGCTTCCTGCGCGAAGACGGCATTGTCATGTGCGCGACCATCGCCTTCGGCATGGGCATCGACAAACCGGACGTGCGCTTCGTCGCGCACCTGGACCTTCCGAAAAGCCTCGAAGGTTATTACCAGGAAACCGGGCGCGCCGGTCGCGACGGGCTGCCGGCCGACGCGTGGATGACCTACGGGTTGAGCGACCTCGTCACGCTCGCACAATTCATCCAGCAGTCGGACGCCGACGAAGCGCGCAAGCGGCTGGAACGCGGCAAGCTCGACGCGCTGCTGGCGTTTGCCGAATCGACCCGCTGCCGACGCCAGCAATTGTTGGCGTACTTCGGCGAGACGCTCGAACAACCCTGCGGCAACTGCGACAACTGCCTCGACCCACCGCCCACCTGGGACGCGACCGAGGCCGCGCAGAAGGCGCTGTCATGCGTGTACCGCACCGGCCAGCGGTTCGGCGTCGGTTACCTGATCGACGTGCTGCTGGGCAAGGACACCGAGCGCATCCAGGCCCAGCGCCACGACCGTCTTTCCGTGCACGGCATCGGCACCGAATTCGACGCGCGCCAATGGCGCGGTGTGTTTCGGCAACTGGTCGCCCGCGGGCTGCTCAGTCCCGACCTCGAAGGCTACGGGAGCCTGCGCCTGACCGCGGCCGCGCACCCGGTCCTGCACGGCGATGAAACCGTGCACCTGCGACAGGAACCGGATCGCGCGCAACGGCGCGCCGGTCGCCGCGCCAACGCGTCGGGCAACCGCCGCAGCCTCGACATCGCGCCGCACGAGGAACCGCTGTGGAATGCCCTTCGCGATGTCCGCGCGAAACTGGCCAAGGAACAGGGCGTGCCGGCGTACGTGATCTTTCACGATGCCACGCTTTACGCGATGTTGCACGAACGCCCCCATGACCGCGAGGCGCTGGCCACCATCAGCGGCGTCGGCGCGCAGAAGCTGGAACGTTACGGCGCGCAGTTTCTGGCCGTGCTGCAAAACGCCTGACCTGGTGACACCTGTGGACCAGACGATGCCCTGCTTCGTGGTGAGCCTTCCCGACCTGCACGGCGTCGCGACTCCAGAACAGGCGGTGACCGGATACCAGCCGTACTGGGCGCTGGCTGCGCATCCAAAAGCCGGGATCAGGAACGCTCGCAACTCATTTCTTGCCCTTCGCCAACGGCAAATCGGCACGCCGCCAGGCATCCAGCCCGCCGGCGAGCGTGGCGACGTTGGTGAAGCCGGCCTTGACCAACCGCTTGGCAGCCTTGCCCGACTCCATGCCGTTCTTGCACACGGTCACAACCTGCAGGTCCTTGGCCTTGGCGAGGTCCTTGTTCTCGGGGTCGAACTGGCTGGGCGTGACGTGTTTCGAGCCGGTGACGTGGCCCTTTTCGAAATCCGCTGTCGCGGACAGGTCGATCACCAGCGGCTCGCCGCGGTTGATCATCTGCACCAGTGCGCCAGGCGTCAGCTCGCGGAAGCCGCGGAAGTTGCGCGACACCTCCAGCGCGATCAGCGCCAGGATGATCACGATGAGCGCAGCCACCAGCAGGACGTGGTTGGCGATGAAAGGCGGCAGACGGGTCAGGGTTTCGTGCATCGAAGGGTGTCTTGATCCGGATGTAAGCTAGGCATTATCGGCGAGATCGCGCTGCTGGCAAGGATGACCGCCTCACTGGGAGTTAAGGGGACCAAAGCCATGATTTTCCACGTCCCCTCAAGCATGGGAGCATTCTCGTGAAGACAATGACATGCAAGGAATTGGGCGGCACGTGTGACAAGAAGCTTTCGGCCGATACATGGGACGGGATGGTGCAGACCATGACCAAACACGTCATGGAAAGCCACCCCGACGTCGCCAAGAAGATGGAGAAGATGCACAAGGAAGACCCGAAAAAATGGGGCCGGGAAATGAAGCCGAAGTGGGACGCCGCGGCGGCGAAATGAGTCAGGCAATTGCCGCTATTGCTGCGGCGAGATGTCCGGCAAGCCCGATTCCAGCCACCAATGTTTGGCCTTGGCGTCCCAGCGCCAGGTCTGATGGTCTACCACGCTGTAAACGCGCTGGCTGGCTTTGACGATCAAGCCGATCGTCGCGGTCTGCTCGATGGTGTCGGGGCCGCTGGCCGTGGGTCCGGACGCATCGTACTCGGCGACACGCACGGTGTTGTAAAGCGCTTTCTGCTGGGCGGTGAGCGGATGCCCCGCGCGCACCGCCGGGTCCACGTAATTCCACGCACTCTGGAAATCGCCCCAGCGCAATGCAGCGGCGTAACCATCCAGCGTGTCGTCGCGCAAGGTGTTCTTGTTCTGCAGCGTTGCACAGGCCGCCAGCAACAGCAGCGCGACACCCGCAAACACGATTCGGCGCATGATGATCTCCGGCAGCGATCCACCGATTGTGCCGGAATGCGCCTATGGGCGCAGCTTGGCCACGAAGCGGGCGGTCAGGACCGCCGCGGCGCCCTCGCCTCCGGCCAACTCGCAGACCACGTCGGCGCGTCCCTTGCCACGCCCCTGCAGCGCAGCGGACAGCTTTTCCAGCGCGTCGGTTTCGACGAACCGTGCGACGCCGCGCAATTCGTTCCATACGGGTTCGCGATAACGCAGCCGCGAATCGCCCACGTAGATGTCGCAGGCGAGGCCCCGCGCCTGCAGGCCGAGTTCGATGAGTCCCCAGCCGGCCAGCGTCAGCAACGACGCCATGCTGCCGCCGAACGCACAGCCCTTGTCATTGACGTTGGGCGCGAGCGGCGCGGTCATTTCGAGCAAATCCCCGGTGTAGCGCCGGACCTTCAGATCCATGGCGTCAGCCAGTGGGATGTTTTCGAGGATGTGCGCTTCGAGCGCCGCGGCGGCGGATTTTTTCGTGTTCATCACGCAAGTGTGTCGTGACGCGGGCGGCGCGACAAGAGTTGCGCGCGCGCCTATCATCGGCGCATGACTCGCCATGGTCCTCTCGCCGGTGTACGCGTCGCGATCACCCGGCCGGCCGGCACGGGCGCTGCGTGGGCCCGGCGCGTCCGGGAACTCGGTGGCGCGCCGCTGTTGCTGCCTGGATCGACCTTGCGCGAAGCGCCGGACGCAGCCACTGCGCGCAAGACGTTGCAAACTGCGCTGGCGTGCGATATCGCGATCTTCACCAGTCCCGCGGCGGTGCGGTTCGCGCGGAGGCTCGGCGCATTCCGCAGCCGCGCGCCCATGCTCGCGCCAGGGGCGGGAACGCTGCGCGCGATGCACAGAGCGGGGTTCCCGAATGCCGAAGCGCCCGCGCGCGAGGACAGCGAAGGCATCCTGGCGCTGCCGGCACTGCGGCATGTCCGCGGTTTGCACATCGGCATCATCGGTGCTGCCGGCGGACGCGGCCTGCTTGATCGCGAACTCACGGCCCGTGGCGCAACGGTGGTGCATGCACACGTCTATCGACGCTTGCCGCCACGGCTCGATCGACGCCATGCCAATGCGCTGCTCCACGCGACGCACAAGCCACTGTACGTGCTGCTGTCCAGCGCCGAAGCGCTCGCTAACATCCTCGCCGCGCTGCCCGGCGATGCGCATCGTGCATTGCTCGCCGGCGCCAGCGTGGTCAGCAGTGCCCGGCTTGCAATCGCGGCCCGCAAGGCAGGTTTCGAACGCGTGCTTCGTGCGAAATCCGCGAACGCGGAGGCAATGCTGGCCGCCATCACCAGTGATGCCGCGGCGGGGGCTGCTAGCATGCCCCCATGATCGAAGACCCTGCCGAAGCCACCACCATCGAACCCGAGCCACGCAAAGCGCGTGGGCGCGCGCCTGGTCTGGCCATACTGGCGGCGATCGTCGCGATCGTGGCCTTGGCCGTGGCGGCAGGGAGTGTGTGGCGCCTGCAACGCTTCACGCACGCGGAAGAAGCCGCTCGCAAACAGGACGCGGCCACCATCGCGAACCTGCAAAGCCAGCTCGCGGCCGGCACCCAGCAGGCGCAGGCAGGCAACCATCGCCTCGGCAACCTGGAATCGGGTCTGGATGATTTGCGTACCGGCACGCAAGGGCTCGGCCGCCGCATCGCGAACCTCGAAACCGCCATCACCAATTTGAGCGGCCAGCAGCAGTCCGGCCACGACACCATGCTGCTCAATGACGCCGAAATGCTGCTGCGCACCGGGCAACAACGCTATGACCTGTTCCACGACAGCACCGGCGCGCTGAAAGCGTATTCGCAAGCCATCGAAGTGCTGGCGCAGGTGCAGAACCCGGCGTATGCGCCGGTGCGCGCCAGCGCCACCACCGAGCGCGACGCGCTGGCCACGGCCGCGCCACCCTCGCGCCAGGCCGCGCTGGACACGCTGTCGCAACTGCGCGGCAAGGCCGTATCGCTGCCGCTCATCGAGGAGGGCCGGCCCGCATCGGCATCATCCGCAAAGCCGGGGTTCTGGTCGCGCGTCGGGCGCACGTTCGGCGGCATCGTCAGGGTCACGCACGACAACGGGACCGCCGAGCCACTCGCCGACGCGCGCTTCGCGCCGCAGGCGCTGGCCCTGGACCTTGCGCAGGCGCAGGAAGCGCTGCTGGCATTCGACGAGGCGGGGTACCGCAACGCCTTGCAGCGCGCCGATGACTTGCTGGCGGCGCAATTCGATCCGCAGGCTGCGGACGTGAAGGAGGCCCGCGCACAGATCGCGAACCTGCTGTCGCAGCGGCCCGCCGGCCCGGCACCCCAACTGGGCGGCGCCCTCGCCCAACTGCAAAGCCTGCGCGCCAGCCAGACGTCCCTGCCTACGGCGCCCGCGTCGACCAGCAGCGGAACGAAGCCATGAAAGGCAAGCGCTGGCTGGCCATCGCGATCTTCATCATCGCCCTGGCCGCAATCGCGTTCGTGTGGCTGGCGTCCGACCCCGGCTACGTACTGATCCGGTTCCGCGGCTGGCGCATCGAAGCCACCGTGATCGGTGCAGTGGCGATCCTGGTTGCCGCGTGGATCGCGATCGGCATCGTGTGGTGGCTGCTGCGCTGGCCGTTCGGCGCGCTGTCGCGGCGGCATCGCCGCATCAGCCAGGAACGCCTCCGTGACGGATTGGTCGCGATGACCGAAGGGCGCCACGTCGAGGCCAGCCGCACCTTGCAGCGCGCCGCGCAATATTCTTCGCTGCGTTCACCCGCGCTTTTGTCGGCGGCCGACGCCGCGCATCGCCACGGCGATACCCAGCGCGCGCTGGAAGCGCTGGACGAAGCCGCGCAGCACGCCCCCGAGGCCGCGCGCATCCTGCGCGCGCGGATCCTCCGCGAGAATGATCGCGCCGAGGAGGCTCTGCAACTGCTGACACCCGGCGCCGAGGCAGGCAAGCTGCCGCCGGCCGGCTGGCACGAATATGCATTGGCCGCGCTCAGTCTTGGCCAGTCCGGGAAAGCGCGCGCCGCGCTGGAACCTTTGCGCAAATCGGACATGCTGGGTGCCGCGGGTTACGCGGAGCTGGTCGACCGGGTACTGGGCGCATCGCTGCGCAACGCGCCCGACGCCGCGGCATTGCAGGAATTGTGGAAACGTGCGAACCGGCAACAACGCCAGATGCCCGCGCTGCTGGGCTCGTATGCTCGCCGCGCATCGGCGCTGGGCATCGCGCACGACGCGTTGGATGCCATCGAAGACGCGTTGAAGCGCGAATGGAATCCCCTGCTCGTCGCGGCATACGGCGACGCCACGCCGCCCACCGAAGCCGCCGCGCGCCTGCGCGTCGCGACCCGCTGGCTGGACACCCACGCGGGCGACGACGACTTGCTGCGCACGCTGGGCGTGCTTTCGATGCGCGCGTCCGATCCGCGCGATGCACGCGAATACCTGGTGCGTGCACTGGCGCTGAAGCCCACGGCCGCGGGCTGGGCGGCGCTCGGCGACGTGCAGTCCGCATCCGGCGACCCGGAAGACGCCATCCGCTGCTATGCCAACGCGTGGAAGTGCGAACAGGGCGAAACCATCGCGCCGGGTCCGCACGAGGCCGGCATCGACACCGCCCACGTCACGCCGGAAGAACGCGACGAGCACGGGATGCCACGGTTGCCCGGCGAGCCATCGCCACCCGCGCGGTAGGCCATGGCCATCTGGAAACAGCACATCGATCTGGAAACGGTGAATGCGTGGAGCGCACGCACCCTGATGCAGGCGCTCGACATCCGCATCACCGAAATCGGCGATGATTTTCTGCGTGGCAGCATGCCGGTGGATGACCGCACCCGCCAGCCCTACGGCATCCTGCACGGCGGTGCTTCGGTCGCGCTGGCCGAAACGCTGGGCTCGAGCGCGGCGATGCTGTGCTGTGAAGACGGCCGCGCCACGGTGGGCCTCGAGATCAACGCCAACCACCTGCGCGCCGTGCGCGAGGGCACCGTCACCGGCACCGCGCGACCGATCCACGTCGGCCGCAGCACGCAGGTATGGGAAATCCGGATCGAGAACGCGGCGGGTGAATTGACCTGCATTGCGCGGCTCACGATGGCGGTGGTGCCGGCAGGGGCTTTTGCGTTGCAAAAGTAGCCATCTCACGTCCTGCGACGGTGCCGGCCTAACTTTGGCGACACCCGCTCCTACAATCTGCAACCATGTCCGTCGAGTTCGTCCTTGTCCTGGTTTTGATCGCGGTCGCGATGCTGGCACTTGTCACCGCCGGCATGTGGATGCGCGAGCGCTCGCAAGCTGCCGGCCTGCGCGCCGGCGCGGCCGCCGCCGAGCAGACACGGGACGAGCATGCGGCGAGAGTGCGTGATCTGGAATCGCGCCTGGATGCCATCCAGCCACGTCTGGAAGCTGCCGCGGCCGACGCCGCGCGCCTTACCGGCCAGGCCGCACGCATCGCCACGCTAGAAGATCAACTGGTCTCCGCGCGTACAGCAGGCGATACCGCCAACGTCCAAGCCGCGGAGTTGCGCCAGAGCAACGCGCTGCTGCAGAACCACGTCGAAGTCGCCAAACAACGCGAAGTCGAGATCCGCAAACTGCTTGAGGATGCACAGCATGCACTCAAGGCGGAGTTCGAAAACGTCGCCAATGCGATCTTGGAAACGAAATCAAAGTCGTTGAACGAGGAAAACCGCAAGACGCTGGATATCGTGCTGGAACCATTCAATCGGCACCTCAAGGACTTCAAGGCCGCCGTCGAGCACACCCACGAAGCCGACATTCGCGAACGCAGCAGCCTCAAGACCGAAATTACCCAACTGACCAGCCTCAACAAGACGCTGGGTGCGCAGGCGCAATCGCTCACCGATGCGTTGCGGGGACAGGCCAAGGTGCGCGGCACCTGGGGCGAGGCGATCCTGAAGCGCGTGCTGGAGGAATCCGGGTTGCGCGAAGGCCACGAGTTCACCGTGCAACCCTCGTTCACCACCGACGAAAACCGCCGCCAGCAACCCGACGTGGTGGTGAACCTGCCCGAGGAACGCTTCGTCATCGTCGATTCCAAACTTTCGCTGGTGGCGTACGAGCGCTACACCGCAGCCGACGACGAGGTATCGCGCGCCGCCGCCCTGCGCGAACACGTCGCGGCAATGCAGAGCCACATCAACGAACTGTCGCGCAGGGATTACGCAAAGCTGTACGGCCTCAAGACGCTGGACTTCGTGCTGATGTTCGTGCCGATCGAGCCGGCGCTGATGCTGGCCCTGCAGGCCGCGCCGGAGCTGGCCGACAACGCGCTCGCCAAACACATTGCCTTGGTATCGCCCAACACGCTCTATACCAGCCTGCGCACCATCGACTACATCTGGCGCGTGGATCGCACTTCGAGGAACATGCAGCAGATCGTGAAGTTGGGCGGCCTGCTCTATGACTCGGCCACGCTGTTCGCGGAATCCATGCACGACATCGGCGACCACATCGACAAGGCGGGCGCGGCCTACCACCAGGCGCGCAACCGCCTCGCGGGCGAACGTACCAGCGTATTGCGCCGTGCGGAACGGTTGCGTGCGCTGGGCGTGGCCACGCAAAAAAACATGCCCGCGAGCCTGCGGGACGAACTGGGGGAAGACGAACAGCCCGACCCGGAAGCGCCTCGCCTGGGCACCGAGGCAAGCAATGACAATTCGCGCTCGGCTTAAGACAGGAGCGGTCGCGGCTGGCGCATCATGACGCTAGACTGGGCCACTCGAACCTCTCCAGAGCCAGACCGATGAGCGAACCCCGCAAACCTTCGCTGTGTGCCGCCGCCCGGCCGACCACGCCCGAAGTGACGCGCGAACAGGCCATGGACGCGGTGCGCACGCTGCTGCGCTGGGCCGGCGACGAGCCTACCCGCGAAGGCCTGCTCGACACCCCCAAGCGCGTCGTCGATGCCTATTCGGAATGGTTCTCGGGCTACCACGAAGATCCGCAGGAATACCTCGCGCGCACCTTCGAGGAAGTCGCGGGCTACGATGAAATGATCGTGCTGCGCGGCATCCAGTTCGAATCGTTCTGCGAACACCACCTCGCGCCGATCATCGGCCGCGCGCACGTCGGCTACGTGCCCGATGGCAAGGTGGTCGGCATTTCCAAGCTGGCGCGTGTGGTGGATGCGTTCGCACATCGCTTCCAGGTACAGGAAAAACTCACCGCGCAGATCGCGACGTGCATCAGCGAGGTGTTGCAACCGCGCGGCGTCGGCGTGGTGATCGACGCCACCCACCAGTGCATGACCACGCGCGGCGTGCACAAGCGCGGCGTCTCGATGATCACCAGCCAGATGCAGGGAAGCTTCCGCGAGGACGCGCGCACCCGCGCGGAGTTCCTGCGCTTCATCGACATCGACGGCGGAAAGTGATTTCCGTGACGGTCCAGGATCGCTGCGTAACGAACCATCAGGAACATTGAATCCGTTTTGCGTCGGCAAGACCGGAACGGGCACCAAGCCGGCCATCCATGGCCGAGAGCTCCGTCCTTACTTTCCCCAAAGCCGGAGGCCATCATGTTTCGGCGGCCCCGACGCGCCAAAGAACCTCCAATACGCACCACGCGCCGCCACTAAAATCGATCTCTTGCCTGCGATCGCGCGACACGTTCAATGACCGAACCCCAGCACCTCGAACACCCGCGCCGCCGCGCGGCGGTGATCTTCATCTTTGTCACGGTGGCCATCGACATGCTGGCGTTCGGGATCATCATCCCGGTGCTGCCGCACCTGATCGTCGAATTGATCGGCGGCAGCATCGCCAAGGCCGCGGTGTGGTCCAGCGCCTTCAGCACGCTGTTCATGCTGATGCAGTTCGTGTGCTCGCCGATCCAGGGCGCACTGTCCGACCGCTTCGGACGGCGCACGGTGATCCTGATTTCAAGCTTCGGCCTCGGCGTCGATTTCATCGTGATGGCGCTGGCGCCCTTCCTGTGGCTGCTGTTCATCGGTCGCGCGGTGTCCGGCATGTGCGCGGCCAGCTTCTCGACCGCCAACGCCTACATCGCCGACATCACCCCGCGCGAAAAGCGTGCGGCCGCGTTCGGCCTGCTGGGTGGCGCCTTCGCGGTCGGCTTCATCGTCGGGCCCGCGCTGGGTGGCTTCCTGGGCCACCTGTGGATCCGCCTGCCGTTCTGGGTGGCAGCGGTGCTGTGCCTGGTCAACTTCTGCTACGGCTTTTTCGTGCTGCCGGAATCGCTGCCGAAGGAACGCCGCGCGCCGAAGTTCGACTGGCGCCACGCCAATCCGCTCGGCTCGGTGCTGCTGCTGAAGCGCTATCCGCAGGTGCTGGCACTGGCTGCGGTGTTTTTTCTTCTCGCACTGGCGCAGTTCTCGATCAACTCCACCTACGTGCTGTACACCGACTTCCGCTACGGCTGGGGTCCACAAACGGTCGGCTACACGCTCGCGCTGGTGGGCGTGTTGACCGGCGTGGTGCAGGCGCTGCTGGTGCGGCGGCTGATGCCGAAACTGGGCGAGCGGCGGATGATCCTTGCCGGGCTCGCGTTCGTGGCGGTCGGCTACTTCGTGTTCGGTTTCGCGCCGGACGCGTGGATCTTCCTTTCGGGCATTCCATTCCTGTGCCTCGGAGGCCTGGCGGGGCCGCCCGCCCAATCGCTGATCACGCACCAAGTCGATCCCGCCGAGCAGGGCCGCCTGCAGGGCGCGCTCACCAGCCTGCAAAGCCTCGCCGGCATCTTCGGGCCCGCGCTGTTTGCCAACCTGTTCGCGCTCTTCATCAGCAAGCGCGCACCCACACCGCACCTTCCCGGCGTGGCTTACGTACTGGCGGCGGTGCTGGTGCTGGTGGCACTCGTGTTGACGGTCCGCGCAACCCGTGACATGCCGCAACCTGTTCCCGCGGCGGAGCCGAAAGCCACATGACTTGCCTCCGCGTTGTCGCGGCCCCATGTGAACGTCTCGTGCACCGCCTGTGAGGATGTCGCAGTGATGACTTTCCTGCTGTGGTTGCTGCTGCTGATTTTCTGCTGGCCGCTGGCGCTGCTCGCGCTGATCCTGTGGCCGCTGGTGTGGCTGGTTTCGCTGCCGTTCCGGTTGCTCGGCATCGCGGTGGACGGCGTGTTCGATCTGCTGCGCGCGCTCCTGCGTCTGCCGGGACACATCCTCCACGGTCCGCGAGGAATGTGAAGCGCTGCCGACAAAGATCCCGTTCGCTCTGAGCGTAGCGCCGCAGGCGCGAAGTCGAAGAGTGCCGAATTCACCCGGTGCTCCGACTTCGCGAAGCCTCGCTTCGCTACGCTCAACAGGAACTGTTGGAAAAACCTTATCCCGATCCACTACTGGAGTGACACCATGACCATCTCGATGTACCAGGCTTCCGTTCCCGTATTCGTGCGCGCACTGACCAATCTTTCCAACGTGCTGAAGAAAGGCGCGGCGCACGCGAAGGACAAGGGCGTCGAGCCCGACAACCTGCTGCAGCAGCGATTGATCTTCGACATGCTGCCGCTGATCAAGCAGATCCAGATTGCCTGCGACACGGCTGCGCGCGGCAGCGCCCGGTTGGCGGGCGCGGAACCGCAATCATTTCCGGACAACGAGACCACCCTCGCTCAAGCGCAAGACCGCATCGCGCGCACCATCGATTACATCAAAACCTTCAAGCCCGCGCAGATCGACGACAGCGAAGCGCGCAAGGTGGTGATGAAGACGCGCCACGGCGATGTCGACTATGTCGGGCTCGCCTACCTCACTGAGTACGCGCTGCCCAACCTGTTCTTCCACTGCACCACCGCCTACGACATCCTGCGCGTGGCCGGCACCGAGATCGGCAAGAAGGATTACCTGGGCGACCGGTAAGGCTGACCGCCGGCCTTATTCAAGACAAGGCAGCATTTCTTTATCAAGCTGCCAGCCTATTCAAGCCAGCTTGAATGGAGCGGCGAGGTCACGGAGAGGCAAACAGGCCACTCCTTGCGAAAGATTCGCCCAAAGTTTTTCTCACGATGAGCCAGACGCCCCGCTTGCGAAAGCGGGGCGTTTTTGTTGGCACAGTCAACGCTTGCAAAAGGGACAAAAAGCGGCGCCGGTCTCTGCCTGCGCGAAACCGACCGCACTCAAGAGCTTCTGACCGATGCAAGAGAAGCGGTGCAGCATTGCAAACGCTCCGCAACATCGCCCAGCGCTCTCAACGACAGCGCTAACTTTCGAACCGATTCATCGCTGCTTCGCCAGTGCGCTGCAGAGATCGCGGCTTGTTGCTGCTGAAGAAATCGAGAGAAGCCTGCTACTCCGACAGCAACGACGTCATCACGTTCCGCGATTTCTTCCACGAACAAGTCAGAAAGCGCCGTCCGTCACTCATCTGAAAGATCTCGCGGGGCGGGAGGAGCGCAGCGCATCCCGCCGTTCGCATGTTTCGATCGCGGCGGGATTGTTCGCGTCATCCACGATGCTCATCAGCCTGCGGCCGTCCAAATTCATTCCAGACGAATTTGTCGCCGCTGCGCGGCTGCTCCCGCCCTACTTGCCTCGCCGCGCGGCTTCGATCGTGGCAATGTCGATCTTCTTCATGGTCATCATCGCCTCGAAGGCGCGTTTGGCGGCGGCGCGGTCGGGGTCGGAAACCGCTTCCATCAAGGCGCGCGGCGTGATCTGCCACGACAGGCCGAACTTGTCCTTGCACCAGCCGCACTCGCTTTCTGCGCCGCCGTTGCCGACGATCGCGTTCCACAGGCGATCGGTCTCGGCCTGGTCGGCCGTGTAGACCTGGAAGGAAACCGCCTCGTCGAACTTGAACTGCGGGCCGCCGTTCAAACCGAGGAACGGCATGCCGAGCACCGTGAATTCGACCATGATGACATCGCCCTCCTTGCCGGAAGGATAGTCGCCGGGTGCGCGGTGCACGGCATCAACGTGCGAATCCGGAAAAGCGCTGGCGTAGAAGTCGGCGGCTTCCCCGGCCTGGCCGTCGAACCACAGGCAGGCCGCGATCTTCCTCGTTGCGTTGGCGTGGGGCATGTCCTGAATCCTCCTACGGGTGGCGGCGAAAAATCGCCGGATCGCGTCACATTGTCGTGCTCGTGGATGCGACGAACGACGCTATCGGAATTCGACAGGTTGCGGGGCAGCCGCGAGGCCGTAGGGCGGGAGCAGCGCAGCGCATCCCGCCGATCATGATCCGCCGATGGCGGGATATGCCGCTGCGCGGCTGCTGCCGCCCTACGCCCCATGCGACATTTGGTTACCATGCCCGCTTTCGATTGCACGGAGCACGCTGGATGCCCATCCTGATTCTCGGCCTCGTGGTTTTTCTCGGTGCGCACTCGGTACGGATCTTCGCCGATGGCTGGCGCACGCGGATGATCGCCCGCATCGGGCTGAAGCCCTGGAAGGCGATGTATGCGCTGGTTTCACTGATCGGTTTCGCGCTGCTGGTGTACGGCTTCGGAGTGGCGCGGCATGCGCCGACGCTGCTGTATGTGCCGCCGCTCGCGCTCAAACACCTGAACGCGCTGTTCACGCTGATCGCGCTGGTGCTGTTCTTCGCCTCGCACGCACCGCCCAATCATTTCCGCGCATGGCTGCATCACCCGATGGCGGCGGGCGTCGCGGTGTGGACGGCGGGGCACCTGATGGCAACCGGTTTGGTGCGCGACGTGGTGTTGTTCGGCGCATTCCTGGTCTGGGCGATCGCCGATTTCATCGCGGGCCGCCGGCGCGATCGCGTGGAAAATACTCAGTACGCTGCCGGTACCGCCAAGGGCGACATCGGCGCGGTGGTGATCGGCGTGATCGTGTGGGCGCTGTTCGCATTCTGGCTGCACGAGCTGCTGATCGGGGTGAAACCGCCGGTTTGATGGAACCATTCGAAGTTACGGGCATCCAATCCAGACAGCTTCAGGCATCGGGGGCGATGTGACTCGGCACAATTCGGCTACCGGCAAGATCGCAGGCGCGATCGTGGTGATCGTGGTCGTCGCAGTGGCGGCGTGGTGGTATTTCACGCGGATGCCGGGCGTGGATTTCACGCGCCACGGTCCCGAGCCGTCCGCGCCGGCCAAGGCCAGCACGGCGCCGGCACCGATCGAGCATCCCATCAGCGAGGCGCAAACCGGGCCCGCACCCGCCACCACCACGCCATTGCCGCCGCTGGATTCCAGCGACGATGCCGTGGCTTCGGCGCTGACCGCGATTCCGGGCGCGGAAGGATTATCCGAACTGCTGCTCGCGCGCGGGCTGGTTCCGCACATCGTCGCCACCGTGGATGCGCTGCCACGCCGCAGCATCGGTGCCAGCATCCTGCCGGTGCGGACACCCAAGGGCGTGTTCGCGGTGGACACGTCCAGCGGCAAGCCGGTGCTGGATCCGAAGGACTACGCGCGCTACGAGCCGTACATGAAGATCGTCGAGGCCGTGGACTCGCGCACGCTGGTGACGTGGTACGTGCGCTGGTATCCGCTGTTCCAGGAAGCGTATCGCCAGCTCGGTTATCCGCAAGGCTATTTCAATGATCGTCTGATCCAGGCGATCAACGACATGCTGGCCGCGCCCAATGCGCGTCCGCCGGTGGCATTGGTCGCGACACCGGATGGCCATTACCAGTTCGCCGACCCGACATGGGAATCCCTTTCGGTCGGGCAAAAGTTGATGATCCGCGTCGGCCCCGAGCACGAGCGCGCTCTGAAAACGAAACTGCGCAGCATCCGCTCGCTGCTGCTGGGCCAGGCGCCGCAATTCCATGCACAAGGTGCGGCGCAACCGGCGCCGTCCGCTTCGACGCATTAGCTCTCCCCTTGAAGGGGGCTTATTTCATGCCCCGAACTGCAGCGTGGTCTGCCCCTGCGCCACGCCCTGTGGCCCGAAGCGACGTTCGATGATGCGACCGCCGCCGCTGCGATCCAGCGCGATCAGGGTGGTTGCACGCGTGCCGTAAACTGAGCCGCGCACGAACAGCGGCGACAGTTGGCGCTCGCGCTCGATGCCGATGCCGGTTTCCGGAAGCCCCGCATCGGGCGCGATCGTTTCATCGGCCAGCGCAGTGAACAGCGGGTCGAAATCCTCGCTGCCCGAATCGAGCCAGTCGCGCAGCGCTGCGGTCGCGCGCTGCACCTTGGGCCACGGCGCATCCAGATCGCCATTCGAGAGGCCGTGCACGCCCGCGGGAATTTCCCGCACGCGCATGGTCGGATGATTGGACACGAAATGCGCGGTGCCGCGGTCGAACAACAGCAGGTTGAACGGGCGATAGCGTGCGGCATCGGCTTCCAGCGCGGCGGCGTGCCGCGCCGCCGTATCGGCGCTGCGCAGGAAATCGCTGACCAGCCAGCCGCGCGAAGCGCCCTCTTTCGCTGCACGCGGGTCGCGGACGTTGGTCACCACCGCCGCGCGTTCCGGTTCGCGCACGCCCATCCAGGTGCCGCCGGCATCGAGGTCGCGCCCGGCCAAGACATCCGGCGCATCGGGCCAGCGCGCCAGCGGCGCGGAGGGTCGTGCGTGTGCCTCGTCGCGGTTGCCGATCAGCAGCAACCGCCAGCGCGGGTGGACGTTCGAGGCAAACGCGATGACACACATGTTGACAGCCTAGCGCGGGAAACGGCCGGAACGAGGCGCGAAAGCGTGCGCCGTTGCCCGCTCTGCCGCCGTCCGAATGCTAGACTCCGGGTAGACCTGCCGAAAGGGACAAGGGGCCGGCATGAGGACGAAGTTTTCACAAGTGTCGGTGCTGGTAGTCGAGGACCACGACTTCCAACGCCAAGTGGCGATGCGCCTGCTGCAGCAGTTGGGCGTCGGGACCGTGCTGGATTCCGCGGATGGACGCAGCGCGCTGGCCGCGCTCGGCCGCCAGGAACATCCGGTGGACGTGGTGCTGGTGGATCTGGATCTTCCGCACATGGACGGCATCGAGTTCATCGGCCACGTCGCACGCGAGCGGCTTGCCAACGCGGTGGTGGTACTGACCGCACTCGATCCCGCGCTGCTCAATACCGTCCGCATCATGGCACGCGCGTCGGGCATGCGCGTGCTGGGCACGGTCGAAAAACCGCTGACGCAGTCCAAACTCGCGGAAGTGATCGACCTTTATTTCACCGCCGACCTGCTGGCCAACGAAGACCCGCATCCCGACATCGATGAAGGCCTGCTGGCGGAAGCGCTGGCCAACGACGCGTTCGAGGCGTGGTTCATGCCGCAGGTCGCCATCGACAGCGGCTTCGTCACCGGCGTCGAGGCGCTGGCGCGCTGGTCGCTGAACGGCCGGGCAGTGTCGCCCGCGCGCTTCATTCCCGAACTGGAACGCTCGGGCCTGATCGATGCGCTGACCGACCGCATCCTCGCGCAGACCTGCCGCTGGCGACAGCGCTGGCGCGAAGCCGGCATGCAGCTCCGTGTTTCAGTGAATGTTTCCATGCACAACCTCGACGACACCTCCGCGGCCGACCGCTACCAGGCCATCGCACAGGCCGCCAGCGTGGATCCGCACGACGTGACGCTGGAAATCACCGAGTCGGCGATGATGCATGAAGCCGCGCAGGTGCTGAACGTGCTGGCGCGCTTGCGCCTGAAGGGTTTCGGGTTGTCGGTGGACGATTTCGGCACCGGCTGGTCTTCACTGTCGCAACTGGCGCAACTGCCGGTGACGGAACTCAAGATCGACCAGGGCTTCATCAACGGCGCCGCCGACAATGCCCGCAACCGGGCCGTGGTCGAGGCCAGCGTCGAACTCGGCCGCAAACTGAAACTGACCACGGTGGCCGAGGGCGTGCGCAGCGTGGACGAATGGCAGATGCTGGCCGAACTCGGTTGCACCCGTGCACAGGGCGAACTGATCGGCATGGCGGTACCCGGCGAGCAGCTCGCCGCGGCCATCGAGAAGTGGCGCCGCCGGCAACCATGAGGCGCCGCTTCTGGACCGTCCGCCGCCAACTCCTGCTGCTGTTCGGCGTGATGCTGGTTGCCGCCGGCTGCGTGCTGGCGCTGGACGCGCTCTATCAGCGCAACCACGAGACCACGCTCAATCGCCTCTACGACAATGCGCTGGGCGGCCAGTCGCAGGTGAAGGCGCTGAACGATGCCTACGGCATCGACATCATCGGCATCACCTTCAAGGTGCGCAACGGACTGATGACGTTCGACCAGGGCCTCGCCGCGGTCGAGGGCGCGCAAAAGCGGATCGGCCAGGCTTTCGCGGCGCTCGAGTCGGAAAGCATGCCGCCGCGGCAGCATGAATTGCTGGTCGCGATCCAGCAGGAACGAACACCTGCCGATGAAGCGATCACGGCGCTGCGTGAACAACTTGCGGCGCACAGCATCGATGGCCTCGGCCACTTCGCCGACACTCGACTGTTTCCCGCGCTGGACCCGCTGTTGAGTGATCTCGGCCTGATGGCCGACTTGAAAATCCTCGACGCGCAGGAGCAACTGAACGACGACCACGTCCATGCGCTGCGCTTGAACGCGTGGCGGATCGGGCTGTCGCTGGCCGCGCTGGTGATCGTGCTGGTGTCGGGCAGCAGAGTGCTGCGCAATGTGTACGGCGGCATCGAACAATTGGTGCGGATGACCCGCGGCATGCGCGAAGGCAATTACGACGTGGCGGTCGGGCTGCCCGTGCGCGGCGAAACCCGACAAGTCGTGAATGGTTTCATCGAAATGCGCGAAGAGGTGAAGCAGAAGGACGCGGCGCTGCGGATGAGCGAGGCGCGCGCGCAAGAAGCCAGCCGCGCCAAGAGCGCGTTCCTCGCGGCGATGAGCCACGAAATCCGCACGCCGATGATCGGGATCACGGGCATGCTTGAGCTGCTGGAGCACACGCGACTCGATGCCGAGCAACGGCGCAGCGTCGCGATCGTGCAAAGCTCCGCGCAAAGCCTGTTGCAGATCATCGGCGACATCCTGGATTTCTCGAAGATCGAAGCCGGGCGGATGGACCTTGCGCCACGCGACATCGACCTGCGCCGGCTGGTCGAACATGCGATCAGCAATTACCTCGGCGTTGCATCCAGCAAGGGCCTGACGCTGGAACTCGCGATCGACGATGCGCTTGCCCCCGCCTATGTCGCCGACCCGTTGCGCCTACGCCAGATCCTTGCCAACTTCCTTTCCAACGCGCTGAAGTTCACCCGCACCGGCGGCGTCACGGTACACGCCGAGCGGGTCGCGGTGCTCGAGGACGGCCGCGAAAGCATTGCCCTGCGCGTGCGGGACTCGGGCATCGGCATCAGCGACGAACAACGCGCGCTGCTGTTCCAGCCATTCTCGCAGGCCGAAAGCGGGACGGCGCGCACCTTCGGCGGCACCGGATTGGGGCTTGCGATCTGCCGGCAACTCGCCGAATTGATGGGCGGCACGATCGAACTGGCCAGCAAACCCGGCATCGGCAGCGCCTTCAGCCTGGTCCTGCCGCTCGCGAAAGGCGACGCCGCGCGGGTCGAGCCCGAACGAAGCAGCGCGCCGGAGGAAGATTTCCCGACCCGGCCCCTGCCCGGCATCGAAACGGCACGCCGCGAACACAGCCTGGTGCTGGTGGTGGACGACCACGCCACCAATCGCGAAGTGCTGACCCGCCAGCTCGCACGCGCAGGTTTCGCCTGCGAAACCGCGGCGGAGGGCGAGGAAGGCCTGCGTCGCTGGCGCACCGGCGATTACGCGCTGGTGCTCACCGACATCCACATGCCCAAGATGGACGGCTACCAGTTGACTGCCGCGATACGCAAGGCAGAACGGCTCGACGGTCGCGGGCGCACGCCGATCATCGCCGTCACCGCCAATGTCAGCAAGGGCGAGGCCGAGCACTGCATAGAGATGGGCATGGACGCGTTCCTCGGCAAGCCGTTGCGCATCGCGCAACTGTCCGCGCAGCTTCGCCACTGGCTGCCGCAAGTCGAGTTTTCCGCAGCTTCCGGAGTACCCACGGACGAAGCGGCGGTCCACGGTACCCTCGCGGATGACGAGGTGCTGTCTGCACCGGCGGCGCCGGTGGATCGCGCGATACTGGGCGAAATCGCGGGCCACGACACGACCCTCGCGCGCAATCTGCTCAATGATTTTCTCGCCGCGATCCGCAAGGACTTGACCGGCTTGCGTGCCGCGCAGGCCGCCGGCGACCTGCCCGAGGCGATCCGCCAGGCCCACCGCATCAAAGGCGCCGCCGCGCTGGTCGGCGCACGCGATGTGCAGCAGGCGGCGGCCGATGCGGAAGCCGCCGGACGCGCGGACAACGCGAGCGCCTTCGAACGCGCGTCACGTACGCTGGACCAGGCGATCGATGTGTTGGCACTATGGGTAGAAACGTGATCCACGCGAACGTGCGCCGTCCTCAGCGATAATCGCCGCGATGCACCTCCCGATTCCAAGATGGCGACGACGCCTGCCGGCGGCAGCGCTATGCGCGTTCATGGCCTCGGTCGGCATCGTCCATGCCGACGAACCAGCCACTTCGTCCGGCATCGATACGCACGCCCAGCGCGAGGCCGCGGCCAAGGCCAGGCTTGCCGACGTGCGTGCGCAGATCACGAAGATCGCCGAGGCACAGCGCGCGACCGCGGCCAAGCGCGACACCATCGATACGAAGATCGCCGAACAGGCAGCGCAACTCAGCGAGGTCGCCAACGCGGTGCGTGACTCCGACGCCGCGATCACGGCCAAGACGGCGGCGCTGGCCAACCTCGAGCAGCAGCGCGCGCAACTGGAACAAAAACTTTCCGGCCAGCGCGCCGCGCTGGCGGACCTGCTGCGCGCAGCTTATACGCTCGACCGCGGCAGCGACCTGTCGCTGCTGCTGGGCGATGACGACATCGCGAGGATCGATCGCGCGCTGGCGTATTCCCGTCATTTCCAGCGCGACCGTGTCGCGCGCATTCGCGCGCTGCTGGGCGAAGTCGCGCAACTCGACAAGGTCAAGGCGTCGATCGAAACCGAAACCGATGCACTGAAACAGCAGCGCGAGCAACGCAACGCGCAGGCCGCGCAACTCGAACAGGCGCGCGCCGCGCAACAGAAACTGCTGGCCGAAGCCGACGCGCAGCTCGCGCAGCAGAAAGACAGGATCGCGGCGTTGCAGCGCGACGCCGATGCGCTGAACCAGTTGCTGAAGCAATTGCAGAACGTGTTCGCCGACATTCCTGCGCAACTCGGCAAGAACATTCCGTTCGCGCAATTGCGCGGCAAGCTTGCGTGGCCTGTCGCCGGCAAATCGCACGCCGGCACCGGAACGCTGGCGCAGGGCCTCGTGATCGCCGCAAAACCAGGTGCCGAGGTCCACGCCGTCGCTTACGGCCGCGTCGCCTGGGCCAACTTCATGCGCGGCTACGGCATGCTGGTGATCATCGACCACGGCGACGGCTGGATGAGCCTGTACGGTGGCAACGAAGCCGCACTGGTCGGAGCGGGCGACTGGGTGAGGCCCGGCCAGCCCGTCGCGACCGCCGGGCGTGATCCGGAGCAAGGCGGCGCATGGTTCGGCCTGCGCCGCGACGGCAAACCCATCGATCCGCAAGGCTGGTTCGCCAAGTAGCCGCGCCCCATGAAATGTCGATGCAAGGCCATGCGCCTACAATGAACCGCCGTGCCCGCGCGCGGTCATGATTGGTGTCGGCTCATATGGCGTGGTCGCAATGATTCGAAATTCGCAAATCTGGCTGGGTTGCCTGTTGGCTTTCTCCACGGGCATGGCGTTCGCTGCCCCGCCACCCAACACCCAGCACCCTGCACCCGCGCCCGCGGGCAGCCTGGCGCCGCCGGCCAAGGCTTCCTCGATCGCCAACGCCCACGGCGACGTACCGAGCCTCGAACAGATCCAGACGTTCACCCGCGCATTCGAGATGATCAAGCAGGCCTACGTCGATCCGGTCAGCAACGACCAACTGATGCGGTTCGCGATCCGCGGCATGCTCTCGGGGCTCGATCCACACAGCGAATTCCTCGACGAGCGCGAACTCAGGAATTTGAACGAGGACACCTCGGGGGCGTACTCCGGTCTCGGCATCGAGGTGGCGCAGGTCAATCACCAACTGGTGATCGTCGCGCCGCTGGACGGCGGCCCGGCCAAGCGCGCCGGCGTGCTCGCCGGGGACGTGATCGAGGCGATCGATGGCGTCGCGGTGCAGCCCGACGCGATCGACGCGGCGATGAAGCGACTGCGCGGACCGATCGGTTCCAAGATCACCCTGACCATCCTGCACCCCGACGGCGACAAGCCGGTGACGATTGCGTTGATGCGCGAGCGCATCCATGTCGCCAGCGTCACCACGCGCATGCTGGAGCCGGGTTACGCGTACATCAGGATCAGCGAGTTCCAGGAAGACACCGCCAACGAGCTGACCGACGCGATCGAAAAACTGCAGAAGCAGCACGGGCCGCTGCGCGGCGTGGTGCTGGACTTGCGCTCCAACCCCGGCGGACTGGTGACCAGCGCGGTGGGCGTCGCCGATGATTTCCTCAACGATGGCATGATCGTGAGCACACGCGGACGACTGCCGCAATCCGACCTCAAGTTCAGCGCGACACCGGGCGATCTGCTGGACGGCGCGCCAATGGTGGTGCTGGTGGACAACGGCACCGCATCTGCGGCGGAAATCGTCACCGGCGCGCTGAAGGACCACCACCGCGGGCTGGTGATGGGTCGGCGTACGTTCGGCAAGGGTTCGGTGCAGACCGTCCTGCCGGTCGGCAGCGGCGATGCGGTGAAATTGACCACCGCGCGCTACTACACGCCCGACGGCACTTCGATCCAGGTCGCGGGCATCACGCCGGACATCGTGCTGGGCAATGTCACCGTGCAAGCCGACCGCAACCCGTCACTGGACGATGACGAACACGAAGGCGATCTGCCGAACCATCTGCCCGGCAGCAAGGTCACGATCACCCCCGACACCGGCGCACTCGCGATCAAGGATTACGCGTTGTCGGAGGCGCTGCACGTCTTGAAGGGACTCGCGCTGACGCGGCATCCCGCGATCCGCACACCAGTCTCCAGCGTGCATTGACGTTCAATCAAGGGAAGGCTTCCATTTTCTCTGTCGTCATTCCCGCGAAAGCGGGAATCCAGTGTTTCTCTGCAATGCATGGACACTGCAAGGCCGGAAAACTCGCCGCATCCTGCGGCTCGCCCTTCGGGCCGCCTTCGGCGTTCGCGTTTGCTATCCTGCAAACTCAGTCCGGATATCGCTTCGCGATTCCGGGATGACGAACTTTTCCATGGGCCGGTGCCGAGTTCAATCGGTGGCGCGCAAGCTCCGCTGGATGGATTCCAGCTCCACGCCGCGGGTTTCCACACCGCTGCGCCACAGCATCGCTCCGGCGATCGTCATCGGCACCGCGATCACCAGTGCGGATACCACGAAGCTGTCGAACAGGCCCGCGACGCCCAATATCGCGCCGAGGATGCCGCCCGCCTTGGAACCCGCGGCAATCAACCCGGAACCCGTGCCCCGCAGGTGCACAGGATAGATTTCCGCGGCGTAAGGAATCATGGTCGCGATCACGCCGCTGATCGCGACCAGCAGCAACACCGTTGCGGCGATCGTGAATGACTCCGCGCGCAATCCACCCACCTCGATGACCGCGAACGCGAGCAGCGCCAGCACCGTCAGCGCGACGAACAGCACCAGCGTCCTGAAGCTGCTCCAGTGCTGGTACAGCCACACCACCAGCGCGATGCCCGGGATTGCCAACAGTGCCGATTGCGCCATCAGCGTACCGGCTGCCTGCGTGTCCAGCCCGAGCTTGTGCAGGTTGGCGGGCAACCACAACACGAAACCGAAATTCACCAGCCCCCACGCGAGTCCGCAGGCCATCAACGCCAGCGTGATGGTGGCGTGGCGACCGCGCAGCATCTCGCCAAGGCCGGCGCGTGGCTGGTGGATTTCCAGAACGGGCGCCTCGGCCGCGGCGGCGTCCTTCACCAGCGCGTCCGGCGAACCCGCGAAACGCGCCAGCACCGCACGCGCCTGTTCTTCGAAGCCCGCATTGGCGAGAAAGCGCGGCGATTCGGGAATGAAGCGGTTGAGCAACACGATCAGCGCCCCGGTCGGCAGGTTCAACAGCCACAGCGCGCGCCAACTGAAGGTCGGTTCCAGCAATGCCGCGGCGCCCGAGGCAGCGAGATAACCCGCCGAAGTGCCGGCACCACCCAATGCCACCAGCAGCCAACCGCGGTGCCGCGCGGGCACGGTTTCCGCCATCAGCGTGAACGCGATCGGCAACATCCCACCCGCCGCCGCGCCCATCATGAAGCACATCGCGAGGTTCCATCCGAACGCCGGCATCGTGCCGCAGATCGCGGTGCCCATGAACAACAACGCGGAAAGCAGGATCGCCGCGCGCCGCCCGAACACGTCGGCGAGCCTTCCCCACACTACCGAACCCACTGCAGTTCCGATCAATGCGGACAACGCAAGATAGCCCGCCTTCGACATGCCGATGCCGTATTCGTGCGCCATGCCCGGCATCACGAAGGCGATCGAGGCAGGCTTCATCACGTCGATCGTCAAGGCCAGCGCCAGCACCGCCACCAGCTTCCAGTGCTCGATGTTCAATGGCACGCCGTCGGCCACGTGCCAGTGGAGGCGATCGCCGCCGTGCGTGGTCGTCCGAACCTGCACCAGGCGCGGCATCAAGCCCCAGGCCGCCAGCAGCACGCCACCCGGAATCAGGATCATCCCGAGCAACATCTCCGGGTCCATCGGCATGCCGGCGAGATGAAAATGCATCGGTGCCGCCATCACGTACATCGGCAGATGCAGGCATACGCCTGTCGCCACGACCAGGCAGCCGAACCAGAACGCAACTGGGTGGTGAAACGTAATGCGCATCGGCGATCAAGGATGAACCAACAATAAAGCCTAGCAGGCGCGATGCGGGTGAACGAACCCTGACCCGCACCGCGCGCATTCACGCATCGTTGATCGATGCGTGCCCAAGCTGGCTGCGGATGTTCGAACGGAGATACCCATCATGCAAAAGCATCTGCTCGCTGCCGCGCTCTCCACGACCTTGTTGCTCGCCAGTGGCGCCGTGCTCGCCCAGGACGCCCCGACGCAAACCACCACGACCACGACGACGACTCGCGTCGGTTCTCCCGCCGGCGCGCTGAGCGAAGCCGCCATCAAGGCCGACATCGGGAACGCCGGCTACCAGGAAGTGAAAGGCCTCAAGTTCAAGGATGGCGTATGGCAGGCCAAGGCGAGAGGCGGCAATGACAAATGGGTACACATCAAGATCGGCCCCAGCACCGGCAAGGTGTACGAAGCCGACGCGCCTTCCCGGCTCAACAAGAACGAGATCAAGGCCAAGCTGACCGCGCAGGGCTACCAGGACGTCGATGACGTCGATTTCGACGACGGTCTGTGGAGCGCCGAGGCCAAGAATCCGGAAGGCAAAAAGGTTGATCTGTTGGTCGATCCCGACGACGGAAGCGTCGTGGCCATCAAGCAGGATTGAGTTGATGGCGTGACCCGTTCCAAGGGGGAAGCGTTCCAGGACAAGCCTGCACGGCCCTTGGTGCAGGCTTCTTTCTTCGCTCGCGCGTCGCGCAGCCAATCCCGACGCAGCACAACGGATTTGCCTTACATCTCTTGCCGGTGCGCACCGCTGCCGGATATTCGCCGTGGCGTCCAGTATTTCTGCATCACAGCAGAGAAACGGGCTCCATGCCTCACAAACAGGGACATCCGCCAAGGGGCGGCACATGGATGACGCGCGTCGCTTGCGTCCTGGGATTTTGGGCTGTCGCGACGGCCGCGCACGCGGCCTCGGTATACCGCTGCAGGGATGCGCACGGACGCCTTGCGTTTCAGGACACCCCGTGCGCCGAGCAGGCGCAACAGCGCAAGATCGATGTGCAGCCGCTGCCGACGATCGGCGACCCGGCAGAAGTTGCCGCACAACGGCGCGCGACGGCCACTTCGATTCGTGCTTCGTTACGCAAGGTGCATGGCGCACGACGAATGCGCTCATCATCGCCTCGTGCGCGCGAGGAAACCGAAATGTCATGGGAGTGCAGCGCCGCGGACGGCGAAGTGTTCTATCGACACGCGCACTGTCCCTCGTCGATTCCCGGCGACGGAACCGTGCGAACCGCCTACGCGGAAAAAATGACGCGCCAAAATACGAGCCGAAACCACAACGCATGGACCCGCGTGCGCGTGCATGGCGTCAAGATTCCGCGCGCCGAAGCGTGCCGACGCATCCACTCCGCCGGCGCAGGGGGCCGTGACGGACACCTCCGCGACGACCGCGTCTCCACCTACGATCACCTGATGGGACGCGATCCTTGCAATCGATGACGGGCCGTTGCCGCGGATTATGAAACTTTCGCGCGTCGACGCGGCGCGCGCGCGACGGATGATGATCGCCGAGCCGCGGACAAGCCGATAGGCGGCGCGGCGCGGAATCGGGCGGCCTCGTCCAACAACCATTCGCGGAATGCCATGAACCCGGCGTGCTTGCGCGAACGTTCCGGATACACGAGGTAGTGCCATCGCCTGGCTTTCATCAACTGCGGGAACAACGCGACCAATTGTCCGGTTTCGATCAGCGGACGCACCATGGTCGTTCGCCCCAACGCCACGCCTATGCCCTCCACCGCCGCGCGCTGGCGTGATTCGGAATCGCTGAAAGAAGCCGCGTAACGCCGCGGCGGCTTGCCGCCATGCAGCGCAAACCATTCCTGCCACGGGTCTTCGGGACAGAGCAGCGGCAGCTCGCCGAGATCCTCCAGGCGCGGGTGCTTGCGCCCGGCCAGCAGCGCCGGGCTGGCGACCGGCGTCAACCATTCCTCAAGCAGCGACTCGACGACCAGGCCGGGCCAGTCGCCCACACCGTAGCGCAATGCGGCGTCGTGGCGGCCATCGGCAAAATCCACCAGTTCGATCGAGGAGTCGAGGTTCAGTTCGACCTCGGGATGTCGCGCGACGAAGCCCGGCAAACGCGGCAGCAGCCAGCTCGACGTCATCGATGGCATTGCGGACAGCGCCAGCGCGTTGTCGCAGCGCGTGCACAGCGGCCTCAATGCGTCCTCGATCGCCTCCAGGTGGGGCGCCACGTTGTCCAGCAGGCGTTGCCCCTCGGCGGTGAGTTTCAGGCCGCGCGGACCGCGCACGAACAAGGCGCAATCGACACGTTCTTCGAGCAGACGGATCTGATGGCTGAGTGCGCTTACGGTGAGGTGCAGACGCTCGGCAGCGCGGGTGAGGTTTTGTGCGCGCGCGGCCGCCACGAAGGTTTGCAGGGGGTTCAGCGGGCTCCGACTCATGTTCGATTTTCCTCAAGGCTCTTTTGAAAAATCATCGCTTCATCCCGCAGCGAGGACGGCCTAATTTAGCGCTCCACAGGGCATTTTCGCAACACGGATGGAGGTGCTACATGTTGAGGGAATTGGCAAGACTGTCGGGCGGCATGCTGTTCCTGGACGGACACGTGGCCAGCATCGAAACGGCGCGTTTGCTGGCGCGGGACGAATCACCACCACCGCGACGTCGCGGCGGACGGCGCGCGCGCAGCAGAGGACCACGAGGCCGCGATTGGCGCACGCCGATGGAACTGTTGTTGCTCGCGGCGATCTGGGGCGGCTCATTCCTGTTCCTCAGGATCGCCACACCGAAGTTCGGCCCGGTGTCGCTGGTGGACATGCGCCTCGCGCTGGGCGCGCTGGTGCTGTCGCCGTTCCTGTGGCAGGCCCGCCGACAGCTTGCCGCAGCGGGCTGGTTCAAGATCGCCGCGATCGGCCTGGTCAACACGCTGCTTCCATTCCTGTTGTTCGCGTGGGCTGCGGAACGCGCACCGGCCGGCGTCAGCGCGATCGTCAACAGCATGGCGGTGCCCTTCGCGGCGCTGGCGGCGCTTGCGCTGTTCGGGGAGAAAATCGGTGGGCGCCGGTTGACGGGGTTGGCGATCGGGTTGGTCGGCGTGTTCGTGCTCGCGGGTGGCGACGTCGACGGCGCGGCCATCGGTCCCGCGGTCGCGGCCGGAACCATCGGGGCATTCCTGTACGGTGTATCCGCGAACCTGGTCAAGCGCCATTTCTCCGATTTGCCGGCCCCTGCGGTCGCCGCGGCCACGCTGGCCTGGGGTGCCGTGCTGCTGGCGCCATTCGCTGCTTGGCAGTGGCCGTCAGCGCATGTTCCGCCGCAGGCCTGGTTCAGTCTCGTCGCGCTGGGCGTGGTCTGTACCGGCATGGCATATGCCATTTACTACCGGCTGATCCAGCGCGTCGGCGCGCCTCGCGCCACCACGGTGACGTACTTGGTGCCGATCTTCGGCGTGCTGTGGGCGTGGCTCGCGCTGGGCGAACCGCTGACCATCAGCATGGCTTTCGGCGGCGCGCTGATCCTGGGCGGCCTGTTGCTCGGACAATTGCAAGGCCGCATCAGGCACACGCCACCTCGAGCGGCATTCGCATGGCCCGCGCGACGCCGCGCGCGCAGCGGTTGTTGAGGGGATCACCGCCATGAGCAAGTTGGCGCTGATCGCGGAAAAGCTCGAAACCGTGCGCGTGAACGATGTGGATCCGGTTGTCGTCGGACCGGGCTGTCTCCGTCGCGACTTGCCGAGTACGGACGATCTGCACGTGTGGATGGTGGACATGGCGCCCGGCAGCGTCTGGCCGGTCGTCGACGAACACGACAGGGGCGAAGAGGTCTATGTCGTCGAAGGCGAGGTCATCGAAGGCGAACGCTGTTTCGGCGCCGGCACCTATCTTTACTTCAAGCCCGGGAGCCGGCACAGGCCGCGCACCGAAAAGGGCGCGAGATTGTTCGGAATCACTCCGTGGAGAAAAGCATGAAAGCGCGCTTTCCGTCTGCAGATGAGTACTCGTCCGGGAAGGCTCGTTACGCCGCGCTGAAGGTGGTAGACATACACGCCCACCAACTCGCCATCGAGGAAGCGTACCGGAACGACGTGTTGTCGAACGTCAATGACGATTGCATCCGGCTGGCGGTTTTCGAGGGCGAATACCGCTGGCATTGCCACCCCGACTCGGACGAACTTTTTTTGGTGGCGGCGGGCAAGCTCCAAATCGATTTGGCCGGCGGCGAAACCGTGGAACTGGAGGAGTGGCAATACCTGGTGGTGCCGGCGGGCATCATTCATCGGACACGAGCCATCGGCCGTACCGTCAATATCACGTTTGAAAGGCAGCACGCGAAAACCGTCTTCGTCGAGGCAACCGGCGTCTGACGAGCAACGATCGAGCGTGGCGGCTACACTGCAGGCATGACCAGGCCCGCCCGTACGCTTCCGATCCCCGTGCTTGCGTCCCTCGGCATCGCCGCGGCGCTTGCGATCGCCGCCTGCTCGCAGCAAGGACCAACGCCACCCGCCGCGCCTTCGGCCTCCGCGCAGGCCGCCGCGAACGAAGCCGCCGCCGACAAGGAACTGAAGCTCTACCAGCAGATGCTGGCGGAGCACAGCGAGGCACTGGCGGCGCCCGTCGGCGAAGAGATCGTCCAGAAATATCCAGGTACCTCCGCGGCCGCAGAAGTGCAGAAAACATTGCCGCAGATACAGGCGACTGCGAAGGCCAAGGCCGAACACGACCGGTTGGCGAACCTCTGGTACTACCAGACCGCAAACGTGGATGGCATGCAGAACACCGCCAGCATCTATTCCGCTCCCGCCAGCGCGAACAGCGTGCGGCTGGTGCTGCGCCGCCACGTGAAGTGGGGCGAGAGCGTTTACCTGTTCGCGCCCGAGGGCAGCAAGGGGTTCGTCTGCAAGGGTTCGTGCAATGTCGTGATGCGTTTCGATGGCAAGCGCGAAACCTGGAAGGCGTACCTGCCCAAGACCGGCGAACCGGCGATGTTCATCAAGGACGAGAAACGCTTCATCGCGACCATGCAGAAGGCCAAGGTCATCGAGATGGACGTCACCCGCCGCGAGCAGGGCAAGGAAACCCTGAAGTTCGAAGTCGGCGGCTACGGTCCGGCGAAATTCCTGCCGATGCCGAAGAAGTGATCGCGCCGTCCATCGGGCAACTCGACACCGGTTGATTCCGCGCGCATGCCGGCGCAATATCCTCGGCAGCGACGGCGGTTCACGCCGCGTCCGTGGGGACCGGGGATGGACGAGAAGATCTGCATCTTCGAAGACGTGTACAACGAGGTTTCGGCGCGCGCGCAGGCCGAGCGGGACAAGCTCGGCGCGTTCGGGATGCTGGGGCGGATGAAGTTGTGGGACCGTCCGAAGGAAACCGAAATCACGCTGGCCAACACGGAAAAGCGCTACGAGCCGTTCTGGATGGCCAAAGCCGCGCGGCGCACGTCTTATACCCGCAAGCTGGATTACCACGTCAGGATCGAGCACCCGCACGTCGTGGCGGTGGAACTGCTGGGCCACAAGCTGCCGGTGGACGCGCGCCGCGAACTTCAGCTTGCCGCGGTGGAAGACCGCGAGAACGTCACGGCACTTATCCATTTCGTGGACGCATTGCGACACGACACGCCGGAAAAAAACCTGGTCGACTACGCCGGCCGCTTCGCGTTCCGCGAACTCGCCGACAGCAACCAGCCGCAATTCATCGCGCCGACCGTCACCGCGGCATCGGTGCTGCAACAGGTCAAGTCGCGGCTGTCCGCACCCATCGAGGCCGACGCGATCGCCAGCGATGAAGTGGACATCGAATCGTTGACGCTGTTCTACCGTCCGGTGTATGCCTTCCAGTATGCATGGAAGGACAAGCAGGGTGTGATCGAGATCGACGGCCTGTCCGGCCGCGTCAACAAGGAGGGCGACATGCTGGGCGGCGCGGTGCGCAAGCTCGGCAACCGCGACGCGTTGTTCGATCTCGGCGCCGACTTTGCGGGCATGGTGGTGCCGGGCGGCACCATCGTCGTGAAGCTGATCGACAAGCTCTCGAAGAAACATTCCGCTTGACGCAACGCCGTCCCCACTTTGAGCGTTCAGACCGCATCCGCACTTGTCGACGTTCCGTTCACCCTCCTTCGGTCAGACTTCCAGACGCATCCCTACCAGGAGGAATGGCAACATGCGCACGCAAGACTCATTCAGACGGATTCGCGGCCGCAAACTGGCGGTATTGATGGGCGCGGCCCTGCTCGGTGCGGCTGGCTTTGCCGTCGCGGGCACGGCGTCGGCTGCACAGCCCGACCTCGACTGCAAATTGACATTCTCGCTGAAAGGGTGGTCGGCCATTTACCAACACGCCGATGGCAGCGGCAGGGTCACCTGCGCCAACGGTCGTTCGATGCCGGTGCACATCCGCGTCCGCGGCGGCGGCCTGACTGCCGGCAAATGGCGCATCAACGATGGCCACGGCAAGTTCACCGATGTCTACAAGATCAGCGACGTGCTGGGCGACTACGCGGCGGCCTCCGCGGATATCGGCGCGGTCAAGTCCGGCACCGCGCAGGTTCTCAGCAAGGGTACGGTGTCGCTCGCACTGAGCGGCGTCGGCCAGGGCATCAACCTCGGCATCTCCGGATCCAAGTTCACCATCAGCCGCGTGGATTCGGCACATCACGACTGACCGATGATGGTGATTTGCGCTGAGGAAAAAAGCGGCGCTTCGGCGCCGCTTTTTTGGGCACCAACCCGCAACCAGTTACTTGATCGTCACCTGTGCGCGATTGTCGCCGGACACGCGATCGACCAGTTCGTTGAACGGATCAATGCCGGCTTCGTAGGGCTTCCCATCCACCGTCGCCGTGAGGGTGCTGTCGCCATCGCTGACCGGCATTTTCGCGAGGTACAGCGGCTTCTCGTCCTGCTCCTCGCCATTCTTGGCTTTCGCGAAAACGCCGATCTCGATGGGAATGTCCAGTTTGGCACGCGTTTCCTTGCCCTTGCCATCCGCGTAGTACTTGGCCGCGTGCACGTGCATCGTGACTTCGTATTTGCCGTTCGCAAGTTTCCTGGCCGTCGCCAACACCATGCGGTCGTCGAACAGGGTGATCTTGTCGAAGAAGTCGGTGATGAGGCCTTGATATTCCGGGCCGGCTTGCTCGCGCAGATCGGCGATCAGCTCGCGGGTGTCGGTGTAGGGCGGTTGCTGGAACTTCACCTTGTCGAGCCACTTGCGCAGCGCCGCATTCACCTTGCCCTCGCCGATGTAATCGGCCAGCGCATAGAAAATCACCGAAGCCTTGCGGTAGTGGATGTAAGGCTGGTTCTCGACCAGCGCCAAGGGTTCCTCTTCGACGCGTTCTCCTGCGCGGCCGGACAAGTAGCGATCCAGCTCGTACTTGAGGAACTTGCGCATCCGGGTCGGCCCGTACAGGTGCTTCATCACCATCAACGCCGAATATTGCGCCAGCGATTCGTCCAGCATCGTCACGCCCTGCACATTCGCGCCGATCGCCTGGTGCGCCCACCACTGGTGGCCGATCTCGTGCGCGGTCACGTAGGTGACGTAGTCGATGCCGGAAGGTTTGCGCAGGTCGGCGATAAACCCGATCGATTCCGAGAACGGCACGGTATTCGCGAACGACTGCGCGAACGCGGCGTAGTCCGGGAATTCCAGGATCCGCAACTGGCGGAATTGGTAGGGCCCGAAGTGCCGCGTGTAGTAATCCAGTGACAACTTCATCGCCTTGAACATCCGTTCGATGTTGTACGGATGCTGCGGGTCGTAATAGACCTCGAGGTTCACGTCGTGCCACTTGTCGCGCGCCACCTTGTAACGTGCCGACTGGAACGAGAAGAAATCCAGGATCGGCGTGTCCTGCACGTAATGGAAATAGCGACGGCCGTTCTCGGTCCACTCCTTCTGCAGATAGCCTGGTGCCAGCGCGATCTGGTCGCCGCTGGTCGAAAGCGTGGCTTGGAAGTGCACCCAGTCCGCGTCGCAGGAAATCAGGTTGTCGGCATGCGCCGCGGCGTCATCGCGCTTGGGCATTCGCTGTGCCGGACCCAGCCCGTGCTTGCGGCGATCATTGTTGTCGGTGAGCTGGCGGTTCTCGTCGTAGCAGAAATGCGGAAACGCGAAGCTGTTGATGAAGGTGCCGTTGTGGACGACCTGTTCGCCGGCCGGCTCGTTGGCGAAACCGTTGTAGGCCGCTTGCATCCGGAAGCCGAAGTCCATTGACGCCCCGGGCGCCAGTGGTTTGGCGAGTTTGTAGAGGTAGAACCCCTGCCGCGGGTCCGCGAGCGCAACGGTGTGCGGGCGAAAATCCAGCTCGACCTTGCCATCGCGGGTCGGCAGCGTCGGCAACTGCACGAGCAGTTCCTCGATCGGTTTGTCATGCTTGTTCACCAGTACGTAACGGCCATCGATATCGACGCGCCGCTGCGCGGGATACATCGCCACGTTCACGTTGACATCGGTGATCCGCGGCTGGGCCATGCCCATGTACTTCCGGTAATCCTTTTCGTACTGCGCCTGCTGGCGCCGCTGCTGGTCATGGGTCTGGTAGCGGTACAACCCGTGGGTGTTGTGGAAATTCCACGCACCCATTGCAGCGAAAGCAGCTAGCGATACGGCCAGCATGGCCACCGCCGGCAGCCCGAGCCGCTGCCGCGCGATCCGCGAACGCGCACGCCAGCCGGCAACATTGCCACGCGGCCAGAACAGCGTGGCCGTCACCAGCAGCGCCGCCGCGAACGCGCTCCAGTACGCGCGAAACCACAGCGTGCCGATCCAGAACGACCCGAATCCGTTCATGTCGGAGTACGGCGTGGCCGGCGCGCTGCCGTAGCGATACAGGTGATCGGCGAAATGCAATTGGGCCATTGCGATGGCGACGACGATGTACGCCACCAGCAGGCCGTAGCCCGCGAACTTGTTGTTGGCCCACACCTGCAACACCACGGCCAGGATCGCGAGCAACAGCCAACTCAACACGTCCAACCCGATGTACTGGAGATACAACAGTGGCTGCAGGTGCTGATAGCCGTGGCTCAACTGGTAGACCACGCATACCAGCGACCCCAGCACGAGGAACACCACCACCACCATCGCGAGCGCCGCGATTTTCGAGAACAGCGGAATCCAGTCGGGCGTCGGGAACGCGTCCATGACTTCACCGATGCGGCCGTCGCGCTCGCGCCATACCAGTTCACCGGCATAAAAGCCCACCACGATCAGCAGCAACCAGGTGTAGCTGCCGGCCATCTCCTGCGCCATCTGGTGCGTGACCGGCAACGTGCTGGTGCCGAACAGGTCGCCGCCAAGCACCAGGTTGGCGCCGAGGTTCATCAGCCCGAAGACCAGCATCACGAGAAATGGCACGCCACGCAGCACCCCGCGGGCATCGAACCAGGCGAGCTTCAGGAATTGCCGCAGGCGTGCCGACGGGCCGCTGCGCAAGTCCACCACCGGCAACACGATGGGCGCCGGCGCGACGGCGCGGCCGGCATGCGGCGGAGCCACCGGTTTGCGACGACGAAACCAACGAATGCCTTCGCGACCAGGCTTGAACAGTGCAAAGGCGATGGCCAACAACGCGGCGCCAACCGCGATCCACAGCACCCGATTGCCCAGCAGCAGGCCGGCAAGTTCGGGCAGACGGATATTGCGATCGGCCGGCGTCCAGTAGCGCGTGACCAGGTCCAGCGCCCCCATGCCGAAGGGGTCCATCAGCGCGCCTGCGGTCTGGTGCTCGATGTTGCCGCCGCCCATCGTGATGCCGGCGATGCTCCATAACATGAAGAACGCGATCACGCCGACGTAGGCCCCCAGCATCGAGCGCGTCAGCGTGGCCAGAAGGAACAGCAGCGCCGAGAGAAAGAACAAGTTGGGCAGAACCAGCACGACCAGCGCCCAGCCATAGGCGTGCCACGGTGTCGGACCCAATCGCGACGGATCCAGCCATGGCATCAGCGAACCCAGCCAGAATCCGAGGGCGACCGCGACCAGCACCATCACGCTGATTCCCCAGCCCGCCGCAAACCGCCCGCCGAGATACGCGCCGCGCGACATGGGCGTGGCAAACATCATGTCCGCGGTGCCGGCGCTGAAATCGCGCAGGGCGGCACCGGCCACGAAGATGGGTATCAGGAACAGGCCGAGGATCGAGAAAATGCCCAGCGTGGTGATCACGACATAGGGCGCGTTGCGGTGGATGTTGCCGACGCCGCCGCCGATCGTGACCGTATCGGAAGACGCAGCCGCGAACGCGAATCCCGCGAGGATCGCCGCGATCAACCAGAACAGCGGGCTTCGGAGTTGCTGGCGCAGTTCGAAGCGAAAGAATTCGCGGACCATGTCATGCCGCCCGGTCGGATGCGGCGCGGTGCAACTGCCCGAAGTACACGTCTTCGAGATCCGGCGCCACGCTCTCGAATCCCTCTTCCGGCTTCGCATCCGCCAGCACATGGATCAGCGTCGCACCGCCCGCAAGCCTTGTCGACAACACGGTCATGCGCTCGCAGTACTGCGTCATCGCGGCCTTGTCGATCGCGCGCCGCCACACGCGCCCTTCCAGCGCGCGGATGGTTTCCCGGGGTTCGCCGGTCAGGCGCACGCGGCCTTGCGCAATGATCGCCATGCGCGGGCACAGCTCGGTCACGTCTTCGACGATGTGGGTGGACAGGATCACCACCACCCGCTCGCCGATTTCCGCGAGCAGGTTCAAAAAGCGCTGGCGCTCCTCAGGATCCAGGCCGGCGGTGGGCTCATCCACGATCACCAGCTTCGGGTCGCCGATCAGTGCCTGGGCAATACCGAAACGCTGGCGCATGCCGCCCGAAAAACCGCCCAGCTTGCGCCTGCGCACGTCCCACAGATTCACCTGCTTCAGCAATGCATCGATCAGATCACGGCGTTCGCCACGACGGGTCACGCCCTTCAGCACCGCGAAGTGATCCAGCATCGCCTCCGCGCTGACCTTGGGATACACGCCGAATTCCTGCGGCAGATAACCCAGCACGCGCCGCGTCGCCGGCTTGTCGGCCAGCACGTCGATGTCGCCCAGCTTGATGCTGCCTTCGTCCGGATCCTGCAGCGTCGCGATGGTCCGCATCAACGTGGACTTGCCCGCGCCGTTCGGACCGAGGAGGCCGAACATGCCATTCGGGACGTCCAGCGAAACGTCGCGGAGCGCCTGCACGCCGTTCGGATAAGTCTTGGACAGGTTGCGGATCGTCAGCATCGCGTCGGCCCCTTGGCATCGGTGTTTCGGTTTACCCGAAGTCTGCCCGCTGTCGCGCCGCGCTGCCATCCGCCGTTGGTCACGGTGACTTTCGGCTCAGGCTGCCGCCATACATGACGCGGCGACGCAAATGCGCGAAACTGGGCGTCTTGCAGCTTTACTGGAATCGAAGGAGCCGGATAATGGCAGACGTGCGCGAGGCGAAGGTGCCGGATATCGGCGATTTCCATGGCGTGCCCGTGATCGAGGTGATGGTCAAGCCGGGCGACCACGTGGAAAAGGACCAAGGCCTCGTGACGCTGGAATCGGCCAAGGCCACCATGGAAGTACCGGCGCCGTTCGCGGGCACGGTCAAGGAAATCAAGGTCAAGGAAGGCGACGAAGTTTCCGAAGGCAGTGTGATCGCGACGATTGAAGCCGAAGGCGTTGCAGCGGCGGCAAAACCCGTGGCCACCGAATCGAAAACCGCCGCTCCGGCCCCGCCGAAGCGCGAGGAACAGCCGCAGTCGACAGAACCGAAGCAACCGGAGAAAGCACCGCCGGCGCCGCAACTTCCGCGCAGCGAGGACGAGTACGCGGTCGAACGCCGTGCGCCGCCTGTTTCCTTCGATGCCGACTCGATCATGCCCGACAAGGTGCCTTACGCCAGTCCGGCCGTGCGGGCGTTCGCACGCGACCTCGGCGTGGATCTTTCGCGCGTGGCCGGCAGCGAGCGCGGCGGTCGCATCACCAAAGAAGACGTGCAGCAGTTCGTGAAATCGGCGATGACCGGCGGGGCCCTGCCGAAAGCCGGCGTGGGCGGCGCTGGATTGAACGTGCTGCCGTGGCCGCAGATCGAATTTTCGAAATTCGGCGAAACCGAAGCCCGGCCGTTGTCTCGGATCAAGAAACTTTCCGGCGCCAACCTCGCGCGCAACTGGGTGATGATTCCGCACGTCACCCAGTTCGAGGACGCCGACATCACCGACCTCGAGGCATTGCGCATCGCGCTCAACAAGGAAAACGAAAAGGCCGGCATCAAGGTCACCCTGCTCGCTTTCCTGATCAAAGCCTGCGTCGCGGCGCTCCAGAAGTTTCCCGACTTCAACGCCTCGCTGGACGCATCGGGCGAAAACCTGGTGCTGAAGAAATACTTCCACATCGGCTTTGCCGCCGATACGCCGAACGGCCTGGTGGTGCCGGTAATCCGCGACTGCGACAAGAAGGGCGTGCTGGACATCGCGCAGGAAATGTCGGCGCTCGCGAAGAAAGCTCGCGAAGGCAAGCTGACGCCGGCCGAAATGTCGGGCGGCTGCTTCTCGATTTCATCGCTTGGGGGCATCGGTGGCACCGCTTTCACCCCGATCATCAACGCACCGGAAGTCGCGATCCTGGGCGTGTCGCGGTCGTCCACCAAACCGGTCTGGAACGGCACGGAATTCGCGCCGCGCTTGATCCTGCCGCTGTCGCTTTCGTACGATCATCGCGTGATCGACGGCGCCGCGGCGGCGCGCTTCGCGAGCCATCTCGCACAGCTTCTCGGCGACATGCGCCGGGCGCTGCTGTAGGCGACGTGCGTCTTGGCAACCGCCACGCCATTGCTGGAAGCCACGGCCGGGCGGACGGCCCAAGGTGCGCTCGACACCGTCAACGGCTGGCTGGCGACGAGCCTGCGGATCGGTGGCGTCACGCTGACTGTCGGCTCCATCCTCGGTGCGCTGGTGGTCCTGCTGCTCACCGCGTGGGCCTCGCGGCTGCTGCGGCGCGGACTGGATCGCTATGCCAAGCGCTACCACACCAGCGAATCGGCGCGCTACATGCTTGCGCGCATCCTGCACTACGTCGTGCTGGCGCTCGGCATACTGTTTGCGCTTTCGGTCGCGGGCGTGCCGCTCAGCAAGTTCGCGCTGTTTGCGGGCGCGCTGGGCGTGGGACTCGGCTTCGGCCTGCAGGCGATCTTTTCCAACTTCATCGCCGGCCTGATCCTGCTGTTCGACCGCAGTCTCAAGGTCGGTGATTTCGTGGAACTGGCCAACGGCGTGCATGGCCAGGTGCGCGACATCCACATCCGCGCCACGCGGGTCACCACCAACGACAACATCGACATCCTGGTGCCCAACGCCAAGTTCATCACTGACAACGTGGTGAACCTGACCTGGCGCGACGTATCGCGGCGCGCGCACATTGCGTTTCGCGTGCCGTACGGCGCCGACAAGGAAACCGTACGAAAAGCGGCGCTGGAAGCGGCCGCGGCGGTGCCGTTCACGCTGACGGACAACGACTCGCGCCAGCCGCAGGTGTGGCTGACCGGCTTCGGTGAATCATCGATGGATTTCGCGCTGGTGGTGTGGCTCAACGCCGGCGCGGCCCGACGCTATCGTGGTGTGATTGCCGCTTACAACTGGGCGCTGCACGACGCGCTGGAACGTCACCATCTTGAATTGCCATTCCCGCAACGCGACCTGCACGTGAAATCGTGGCTCGGTCTTTCCGCGGGTGAAGCGCGCGACTCGCTCGGCGGGCATGTCCGCGATATTGCGCAATCCGACCGCGACACTACCGACCCAGCATGATCGAGCAACCGGAATCAAAAGGAATGCAAGCCCATGGGCAAAACAACTGATCTCAAGGTGCCGGACATCGGCGACTTCCACGACGTGCCAGTGATCGAGGTGATGGTGAAGGTCGGCGATCGCGTCGAGAAGGACCAGGGCCTCGTAACGCTGGAGTCGGCAAAGGCCACGATGGAAGTGCCGGCATCGGCCGCGGGTGTCATCAAGGAAGTGAAGGTGAAGGTCGGCGACAACGTCGAGCAGGGCGCGGTAATCGCGACCGTCGAAGCAGAAGATTCGCTCCCCTCTCCCTCCGGGGGAGGGGTTGGTGAGGGTGCGCACCTCTCCCAAACTTCCAAGCCCGACGCAAGTCAACAAACCAGGCGCAAAACGGAACCCGAGCCCTCGCCCGGCGCCGCGCGAAGCGCTACGCGCCCGACCGACGGCCGCCCACTCCCGATGGGAGAGGGGGAAAACGTGGCACCCGCGCCCGTCCACGCTCGCGAAAGCGGTCGCGAGCCCGACATGCAATGCCAAATGCTGGTGCTGGGTTCCGGTCCCGGTGGTTACAGCGCCGCGTTCCGCGCTGCCGATCTCGGTCTCGATACGGTACTGGTCGAACGTTACGGCACGCTTGGCGGCGTGTGCCTCAACGTCGGTTGCATCCCGTCCAAGGCGTTGCTGCATGCGGCCGAAGTGATCGACGCCGCCGAATTGATGGCCGCGCACGGCATCGCGTTCGGCAAACCCAAGATCGATCTCGACAAGTTGCGCGACTTCAAGGATAAAACCGTCGGCAAACTCACCGGCGGATTGGCGTCGATGGCCAAGCAGCGCAAGGTGCTCGCGGTGCAAGGCGTCGGCACCTTCGTGTCGCCGCACGAGCTTGAAGTCGTCAATGGGGGCGACAAAAAGCTGATCCGTTTTGAGCAGGCGATCATCGCCGCCGGTTCGCAAGCCGTGCGTCTGCCGATGTTCCCGTGGGCCGACGAACGCGTGATGGACTCCACCGGCGCGCTGCAACTGAGGGACATTCCAAAGAACCTGCTGGTGGTCGGCGGCGGCATCATTGGCCTCGAAATGGCGACCGTGTATCGCGCCCTGGGAAGCAACGTCACCGTCGTCGAGTTCATGGATCAGTTGATGCCGGGTGCGGACGCCGACCTGGTGCGCCCGCTCGCCACGTGTTTGAAGAACCAAGGCGTGTCGGTGCATCTCAAGACGAAAGTCACCGCCGCCAAGGCCCAGAAGAACGGCATCACCTGCGAGTTCGAGGGCGACAGCATCCCCGAGAAGAAGCTCTTCGATCGCGTGCTGGTGGCGGTCGGCCGCAGCGCCAATGGCAACAATATCGGCGCCGCCAAGGCGGGTGTCGCCGTCACCGAGCGGGGCCTGATTCCCGTCGACACGCAGATGCGTACCAACGTCGAGCACATCTTCGCGATCGGCGACCTGGTCGGCCAGCCGATGCTGGCGCACAAGGCGGTGCACGAAGCACACGCGGCGGCGGAAGCCGCGGCGGGCCACAAGCGCCACTTCGATGCGCGGGTGGTGCCATCGGTGGCGTTCACCGATCCGGAAATCGCCTGGGTCGGCGTGACTGAACGCGAAGCGAAAGACAAGAAACTCGACTTCGGCGTCGGCAAGTTCCCGTGGGCGGCTTCGGGCCGCGCACTGGGCATGGACCGCGCCGAGGGTTTCACCAAGCTGATCTACGACAAGGCGACGCATCGCGTGATCGGCGGAGGCATCGTGGGCGTGCACGCGGGCGATCTGATTTCCGAAATCGCGCTGGCGATCGAAATGGGCGCCGAGATCGGCGACATCGCGCTCACCATCCATCCGCATCCTACACTCGGTGAATCGGTCGGCATGGCGGCGGAAGTGGCCGAGGGCACCATCACCGACTTGTACATCCCGAAAAAGCGGTAGGAGCGCGCCTGCGCGATGTGCTTGTTCCTTCTTCCGCGCCCGACGGTCCGTGCGAGATCCGTCACCCTTCGGCAAACAGTTCAGCCTGCGCCTCGTAGCTGTCGCGATCGACGAACCCGGCGAGACCGACGCCTACCAATCGGTAACGGGTACGCGGCGACAGCGGCACCCGCGATCGCAATGCGCAGGCGATTTCGGCGAGCATCCGCGCGGAGGCGGGGCGTTCGGCCGGTGTCGTGGTGCGGGTCAGGGTCCTGAAATCGGCGGTCTTCAGTTTCAGCACCACGCTGCGCGCGATTCGACCGTGTTCACCCGACGCCTCGCACTGGTGGGCGGCCCAGGTGTTTCCGGCGAGCCGTTCGATGTGCGGCGCCAATTCGTCGAGGGTCAAATCGTGCTCGAAGGTGTCCTCGGATGAAATCTGCAGGGTCGGCCGATCCGGCGTCACGGGTCGTTCGTCGATGCCGATCGACAATTCGCGCAAGCGCCGGCCGTAGCGCCCGAAACGGCGTTCAAGCTCACCCGCATCCGCGGCACGCACGTCCGCAACGATTCCGATATTCAATTCCGCCAGCTTGCGCTGCATCACCTTGCCGACCCCTGGCAGGCGCTCGACCGGCAGCCTCTCAAGGAACGCAAGTACCTCGCGCGGCCGCACCACGAACAGACCATCGGGCTTTCGAAAATCCGAAGCGATCTTGGCGAGGAACTTGTTGGGTGCAACGCCTGCCGAAGCCGTGAGCCGGGTGGCCTCGCGGATTTCGGCACGGATCGCCTCGGCCACGGCGGTGGCCGAACTCAACCCGGACTTCGGCTGCGTGACATCGAGGTAGGCTTCGTCCAGGGACAACGGCTCGATCAAATCCGTGTGGCGCGCGAAGATTTCCCGAACCTGCCGCGAAACCGCCTTGTAGCGCGTGAAATCAGGCGGCACGAACACCGCGTGCGGACACAGGCGCTCCGCGCGCAGCGCGGGCATCGCCGAATGCACGCCGAACCTGCGGGCTTCGTAACTCGCCGCGCACACCACCGAACGCGCGCCCTTCCACGCCACCACGACGGGCCTGCCCCGCAAGGAGGGATCATCGCGCTGTTCGACCGACGCATAGAACGCGTCCATGTCGACGTGCACGATCTTGCGCGGTAGCGCAGACATGCCCGTCAAGAGGATTGTTCGGCCGAATCCGCCGCGCGTTTCGGCTTCACCAGCACGCGCACCGCGAGGAGGCCCAGCTCGTACAGGATCACCATCGGAATCAGCAGCAGCAGCATCGAGGTGATGTCGGGTGGCGTGATCGCGGCCGCCACGGCCGCCGCGGCAACGATCGCGTATCGACGCCAGTTCTTCAGCTTCTGCAGGCTCACCAGCCCCGTCGCCGCCACGATCACCTGGATGACCGGAATTTCAAAACACAGCCCGAACGCGAAGAACACCATCATCACGAAATCGAGATAGTGCGTGATGTCGGTCATCATCTCGACGCCGCTGGGAACGACTGCCGTGAGGAAGCGGAACGCGGCGGGCAGCACCAGGAAATAGGCAAACGCGCAACCGCAATAAAACAGCAGCATCGATGCGACCAGCAGCGGTCGCGCCAGGCGCTTTTCGTGCCGGTACAAACCGGGGCTCACGAACGCCCAAAGCTGGTAAACGATGACCGGCATACTGACGAACAGCGCGATGTAAAACGCCAGCTTCAGTGGCGTGATGAACGGGCTGGCGACCTGCGTGGCGATCAGGTGCGCACCGTGCGGGAGACGTTTGACCAGCGGCTCGGCCAGCCAGGTGTACAACCGGTTCGCGAACGGCACCAGGCACACCAGCACCACGACCACGCAGGCGATCGCCTTGATCAGCCGCGAACGCAATTCCAGCAGGTGCGAAAAGATGCCCTGTTCGAGATCGAACCCCGACTCCTTGTCGGATCCCGGATCGTGCTCAGGCGTCGCCATTGCGGGTTTCCTTCGAAGCAGCGCCGCCTTGCACCGCATCCGCGGTGTCCGCGATTTGGGTGACGGTCCGGGCGACCGACGCATGGGCCGAATGCATTTGTGCATCGGCAGCCTTCCGCATCTCGTCGGCACGATCGGCGGCTTCTTTCGCGGCGCGGCGGATTTCCTCCATCTCGAGTTCGCGTTCGACTTCGCCGCGCACGCTCTCCCAGCCTAGGCGCAGGCGCCTCAGCATCGCGCCAGCCATGCGCGCGGCCTTGGGAAGTTTCTCAGGCCCCAGCACCACCAGTGCAATCACGGCCAGCAGCAGCAGCTTCGAGAAGCTGAGCTCGATCATCGCGGTGCTTCGCCCCGATTACTCGGGCGCGTGCTTCGACTCGGCGGAATCCCGCTGTTCCTGGTGGGCGGTGCCTGCCGCGGGCGGTGGATCGGCCTGCAACTTCTCGCCGGAAGCAGCGTCCTTGGCCTTCCCTTCCTCATTGTCGCCGTTCAGCGCCTTCTTGAAGCCGCGCACGGCATTGCCGAGATCGGGACCGATCTTGGTCAATTTGCTGGTGCCGAATAACACCAGCACGATAACAAGCAGGATCAGCCAATGCCAGATGCTGTCAAAACCCATATGGACCTCTCACGGACTGTTACCCTTCGCCGCAAGACGCGACTCGGGTTTTTCCGCTCGCGCCCAGTGTAGCGCAGGCCACGCTCGCATGATCGTAAGCCGCACCTGGCCTGCTGTGGCAGACTGCGCGGGTTCATCGCCTTCGCGAGCAGGAATGCGCGGTATGCCCCGTTACCTCGGTTTCCCGGATCAACCGTCCGCCGACCCCAGCACCGCGGTATTGCTGCTGAACCTGGGCACGCCGGCCGCGCCAACCCGGGACGCGGTCGCGGAGTATCTGGCTGAATTCCTTTCCGATCCGCGCATCGTGGAATCACCGCGCTGGCTGTGGTGGCCCGTCCTGCACGGCTACATCCTGCGCACGCGACCGCGCCGGTCGGCCGAGGCTTACGCAAAGATCTGGCGCAACGATGGCTCGCCGCTGCTGGTGTTCAGCAAGCAACTCGCTCAAGCCGTCGGCTCGGAAATCTCCCGCCACGCCGGCGGCAAGGTCGCGACCGCGTTGGCGATGACCTACGGCGAACCTTCGGTTCGCAAAGTCGTTGCCGGGCTGATGCGACGCGGCGTGCGTCGAATCCTGGCGATGCCGCTCTTTCCACAGTATTCGGCAACGTCCACGGGCGCGGCGCTGGACGCCATCTCGCGCGCGATGCAATCCCTGCGCTGGCCACCCGAGCTGCGCACCATCGACAATTATCACGCGGATGCCGGCTATCTCGCAGCGCTGGCAAGCAGCGTACGCGCGCATTGGGCACAGCATGGTCGGGGCGACAAATTGCTGCTCAGCTTCCACGGCATCCCCGAAAAATATGCAGCAGCGGGTGATCCCTACTCCGATCAATGCCGCGAAACCGCGCGGCGTCTGGGCGACGCGCTCGGAATGGACGACGAAGAGTTGCTTGTGACGTTCCAGTCGCGGCTCGGCCGCCAGCCATGGTTGCGCCCCTACACCGATGAGATCATCGAACAGCTCGCACGGCAGGATGTCGGGAATCTGGATGTGTTGTGCCCGGGCTTCGCCGTGGACTGTCTGGAAACGCTGGAAGAAGTCGCACTGCGCTATCGCGCCGTATTCCTCACCAATGGGGGCAAGCAGTTTCGGTACATTCCCGCGCTCAACGCGAGCAACGCGCATGCGTCGGCGCTGGCCGAAATCGCGATGCGGCAGTTGGCAGGGTGGGTCTGAAGCGGCGGGCCACAACGGATCAGCAGCAACAGCAGCTTCGGACAAGCAACCATCCACGGTGCTGGGCGCCTGCCCGGCCCTCCTTGGCGGGCGTTCGGGGCAGCGCGACCTGTCACTGGCAGATCGCAAACGCTGTCGCTCACCCTACTCTTGCATGGTTCGCCATGCGCGGGCATGGGCATTGGCAGAGGGCAGCACAAAAAGCAAAAAAGCCACCCTTCACGGGTGGCTTTTTTGACTTTTGAAGCCCCTGGCAGTGTCCTACTCTTGCATGGCGAATGCCAAACTACCATCGGCGCTGGTGCGTTTCACTTCCGAGTTCGGGATGGGATCGGGTG
>Ga0207652_10000050_pt1 | contig 120417 bp, 126 predicted proteins | sample KBSC63BmetaG_FD_184334 | JGI IMG/M metagenome (GOLD analysis project Ga0207652, IMG submission 184334) | Corn rhizosphere microbial communities from Kellogg Biological Station, Michigan, USA - KBS C6-3B metaG (SPAdes) (version 2) | ecosystem: Host-associated > Plants > Roots > Rhizosphere ...
CATCCGGTCGGTCTCCCAGAACGCCCGCAGCGACGAGATCAGCCCGTCGGGGTTGACCGCGTAGACGAACACGCCCTCGCACCGTGCGACCTTGCCGTCGGGCAGCGTGATGTGGATCGTGCCGACGTTGGCGACCTCGTTGCCGGCCGCGAACGAGTCGACGATCTCGAAGCGGATCGCCTCGGTGGTCGCGATCGTCGCGTCGTAGAAGGCCTCGAGCGCCGCCCGGCCGCGATGGCCCGCGCCGGTCGGGTCCAGCCAGGACGGCCCGACCGGGTCCTCGATGCAGGCGTCGTCGGCGTACGCCGCGAGCCAGGCCTCCCGGTTCTTCGTCTCCGCCCCGATCATGGAGCGTCGCGCGGCGATCCGGGCCGGGTGCTCGGCGGTCTGCGTCACCATCGGTCGATCACCTCCGCAGCGAAGCGGCGTAGACCGTCCTGCTTCGCCTCCAGTGGGCCGTCGAGAGGGACGCCGTAGAAGACCCACGGCACGGTCACGATGTCGGTCGCACCGATCTCGACCAGCTCGCGGTAGCCCTCGAGCCCGTAGCGGTCGGACGACGCGACCTGCACGGCGAACCCTTCGTCGCTGCGGCCGGCGGCGGCCAGCTGTTCGCGCAGGGACGCGACTACCTGCTTCAGCTCGTCGACGGTGATCATCGCGCTGGTCCAGCCGTCGCCGAAACGCACGGTGCGCCGCAACGCGACGGGCGTGTGCCCGCCGATGTAGAACGGCACCGGCGACGGCGGCGGCGGGGACATGCGGATGCGACCGAACTGCACGTGCTCACCGCGCAACTCGGTCCAGTCGCCGGTGAGCAGGCCGCGCAGCGCCTCCAGCTCCTCGTCGACGCGGGCGCCGCGCTGCTCGTAGCGCTGGCCGCACCACTCGAACTCCTCGCGCAGCCAGCCGACCCCCGCGCCGAACGTGAAGCGCCCGCCGGTCAGCACCGCGGTCGACTGCACCTGCTTGGCCAGCAGCACCGCGTTGCGCACGCCGACCTTCACCACGTGGGTGCAGAAGCGGATGCGCGAGGTCGCGGCGGCCATCGCGGTCACTGCCTGGAACGGGTCGACGAACGGCGTGTCCGCACGCCACATGCGCGACCCGTCGGACGTGTAGGGATAGGCGTCGGACACCTGCTCCGACCAGAAGATCGAGTCGGGCACCGCGACCTGGTCGAAACCGCACTCCTCGGCGGTCCGCGCCAGCGCGGTGTAGTCGCGCGGATCGCCCATCGCGACTGCCATCGTGAACGCCGGTCGTTGCATCGCCCGCCCCTTGCCGATAGTGGAACACGTTCTAGCACGGGGCGATCAGGCGTGCACAGCCTCCAGCAGCTCGTCGACGGCTCCGGCCACCTCAGCGGCGAGGGCCGACAGGTCGGGCAGCCGCTCGGCGCACGCGATCAGGCCGAAGCCGACGCGGTCGCGATAGCTGATGACCGTGATGTTCAGGCCCGAGCCCTCGAGCACCGGCCCGAGCGGGAAGATCGCCTGCACCGGAGCGCCCGCGAGGTAGACCTGGAACGGCGGTCCGGCCACGTTGGAGATCACGACGTTGTGCACGACCGGATGCCGCTCCGCGAGCCCCGTCGCGCTGTAGAAGCGCGCCGCGAGCGACGTGAGGTTCGGCGGGGCCAGCTGCGCGGCCTGGGCGAGCAGCTCGTCGCCGAACGTCGCGTGCACGGCCTTGCCGGCCGTGTTGGACCGGCGTACAGCGGCCAGCCGTTCCTTCGGGTCGGCCACGTCGGTCGCGAGCGAGGTGAACATCGCCGACGTGCGGTTGGCCGAGTCGTCGCTCTCCCCGCCGCGCACCGACACCGGGACGACTGCGATCAGGCTGCCATCGGGGACGTCGGCGTGCGCCGCGAGGTAACGGCGCAGAGCAGTGCCGCAGATCGCCATGACCGCGTCGTTGAACGTGCCGCCGGCGGCTTTCTTCACCGCCTTGACGTCGTCGAGGGCGACGTCGACGAGCTCGACCTTCCGGCCTGCGCCGATGCGGCCGTTGAACAGCGCGCGAGGCGCGGTGAACGGCAGGGCACCCCCGGACGTAGCGGCTCCACCGCCATGGGAACGCACGAGCCGCACCAGTGACTGGCCCGTCTTGGGTAGCACCCGGGCCAGCCCCACCGGCCAGCCGAGAAGGCCTCGGGCCGTGTGCGCGACCATCGCCTGCATGGTCGGCTCCGCGGCGGTGCCGATCTCCGTCAGGGCGCGGGCCTCGGCGAGCTGCTCGGGGCTGCGGCCGGCGGGGTCGAGGTCCACGAGGTTGCTGAGGATGCGCGCCGCTGCGACCCCGTCGACGGCGCAGTGGTGGACCTTGAAGACCACGGCGGCACGGCCGTCGGCCAGGCCGTCTATGACGAGCACCTGCCACAGCGGCTTGCTGCGATCGAGCTTCACGGCGGCGAAGTCGGCGACGAGGGTCATCAGCTGCTCGTGCTTGCCGGGAGCCGGGCAGGTCACCGCACTGACGTGCTCGTCCAGGTCGACGTGGTCGAGCTCCACCCACACCGGGTGGTGCATCCGCAACGCCGCGGAGTGCAGCCGGCGGCGGAACGGCGGCACGAGGTCGAGCCGCTCCCGGAGCAACTCCAGGACGCGCTCGCGACCCCAGCCCGGGACCGGGTCCACGAGGACGACCCCGACGACCTGCATGTGCATCGTCGGGGTCTCGAAGTAGAGGAACGACGCGTCCAATCCGGAGAGCGCGTGCACGGGCGAAAGGGTACGGCGAATTCCGGCGCGGCACACTGGACGTTGTGGCGGCTGCGTTCCTCGCGTTGGCGGCGTTCGGGTTCCTGAACGTCGTCAACGTCGTACGCCCCGTTCGGCTGTCGACTCTTGCGCCCGTCGCGTTCTTCGCCGCGTGGCTCACCGCGGAGCTCGCCCCACAGCTCGCGGTGCTGACGGTCGTCGCCACCGTGCTCTTCTGCCTCTTCGGCGGGTTGTCCGGCATCGTCGGCTGGATCGCGCTGGTGCTGTCGGCGCTGACGGTGGTCGGACTGCTGCGGCTGATCGCGGCGGCGGAGGCGGCGGCCGGCATCGCCGACTCCGCCCTCGCCGATGTCTGCGACCCCTCGACGCCGGTCGAGCCGACCAGCTGGCTGCGGCGGTTCTTCGTGCCGATGTCCTTCCGCCACCCCGACGTCGAGCGCGTCGTCGACGTGTCCTACGGCGACGCCTCACCGCGGCACAAGCTCGACGTCTACCGCCGCCGCGACCGCCCTACCGGTTGTCCCACCCTCGTCCAGGTGCACGGAGGTGGCTGGGTCATCGGCGACAAGCGCGAGCAGGGCCGTCCGCTGATGCTGCACCTCGCCGCCCGCGGCTGGGTCTGCTTCGCGCCCAACTACCGGCGCAGCCCGCGGGCCACCTGGCCCGACCACGTCGTCGACGTCAAGCGCGTGATCGCCTGGGTGCGCGAGCACGGGGAGGACTACGGCGCCGACCCCGGCTTCCTGGTGCTCACCGGTGGCTCGGCCGGCGGGCACCTCGTGGCGATGGCCGCGCTCACGGCCAACGACCCCCGTTACCAACCCGGCTTCGAGGACTCGGACACGTCGGTCGCGGGTTGCGTGCCCTACTACGGCGTCTACGACCTGGTCGGCGAGACCGGCACGTCGATGGCGCGGGTGCGGCGACGCTCGCTGCTCGAGCGCATGGTCATGAAGACGGCCGACGAGCAGGCCTACGCCGACGCGTCGCCGCTCGAGGTGGTGAAGCGCGCGGTCGACGCCCCGCCGTTCCTGGTGATCCACGGGCAGAACGACACCCTGGTGCCGGTCGTCGAGGCGCGGCTGTTCGTGCAGCGGCTGCGCGAGCTGTCGCAGCAGCCGGTCTGCTACATCGAGCTGCCCGGCACGCAGCACGCCTTCGACGTGTTCCCGTCGATCCGGTCCGCCCACGTGGTGCGCGCGGTCGCCCGCTTCGTCGAGCAGCTGCGCGTCCGCGAGGGCGTCAGGGAGGCGTGAGGTCGGGCAGGCCGAGGTCGAGCGTCGGCCGCTCGGTGCCACCGTCGACCTCGATGACCTTGCCGGTCACGAACGACCCGGCGGGCGAGGCCAGGAACAGCACCGCCGCGGCGATCTCGTCCGGGTCGCCGATCCGGTGCAGCGGGGTGTTGGCCTCCGCCGTGCCGCGCAGCCTGTCGTCGCTCATGACGATGTCGAGCGCGGACGTGGCGACCGAACCGACGGCGATGGCGTTGACCCGGATCAGCGGCGCCAGGTCGGCTGCAGCCAGCCGGGTCCAGTGGGCCAGTGCGGCCTTCGCGGTGCCGTAGCCGACGAAGCCCCGGCCGGTGACGCGGCCCATCACCGACGAGATGCCGACGACCGCCCCGCCGCCTGCGGCCAGGAGGTGTGGCACCGCCGCCCGCGTCAGCGCGTGCGCGGTGGACACGTTGAAGTGGAACGCCTCCTCGAGGAACCGCGGTGACGTCCGCAGGAACTCTCGCGGCATCGCGCCGCCCACGTTGTTGACCACGATGTCGAGCCGGCCCAGGTGCTGCGCCGCGGTGTCGGCCAGTGCGGCGACCGCGTCGAGGTCGCTGAGGTCCGCGGCGACGACCGCGGCCCGCCGGCCGTGCGCCTCGACCCGTGCCGCGACCTGCAGCAGCTGCTCCTCGGTGCGCGCCGCCAGCACGACGTCGGCGCCGGCCTCGGCCAGCGCGACGGCGGTCGCCGCGCCGATGCCGCGGCCGGCGCCGGTCACCACCGCAACCCTGCCGTCGACGCGGAACCGCTCGAGCACCACGGTGGCCTCCTCACTGTTGGCGGACCGCAGGCGCGGGCGACCGTAGCGCAGATGTGGAACACGTTCTACTCTCGGCTCAGCGTCCCACTGAGCGGGACAGGAGCGCCAGCCGCTCACGATGCGGGCCTACGGTCCCGGCAGCAGACGCACGACGGAGGGCTCGCATGACGAACAAGGTCTACGCCGCGGTCCAGGACCTGCTGCCCGCGATCCGCGACCGCGCGGTGGCCGCGGAGCAGGCGCGCCGCGTGCCGGCGGAGTCGATCGCCGAGCTCGCGGCCGCCGGCGTCTTCACGATGCTGCAGCCCAAGCGCTATGGCGGGCTCGAGGCCGACCCGGTCGACTTCTACGACTGCGTGCGCGCCGTCGCCACCGCGTGCGGCTCGACCGGGTGGGTCTCCTCGGTGGTCGGCGTGCACCCCTGGCAGCTCGGGTTGTTCCCGGTGCAGGCGCAGGACGACGTGTGGGGCGACGACCCCGGCACGCTCGTCTCGTCGTCGTACGCACCGATGGGCAAGCTGACCGCGACCGACGGCGGCTACCGGCTGTCCGGGCGCTGGAGCTTCTCCTCCGGCTGTGACCACTGCACGTGGGTGCTGCTCGGCGCGCTGGTCATCGGCCCCGAGGGCAAGCCGGTCGACTTCCACACCGTGCTGCTGCCACGTCGCGACTACGCGATCGACGACGTCTGGCACGTCATGGGGCTGGCCGGCACCGGCAGCAACGACATCGTCGTCGACGACGTGTTCGTGCCGGCGCACCGCACGCTGTCTTTCAACGACGTCAGCGCGCTGCGCGGCCCGGGGCAGGAGGTCAACACCTCGCCGCTCTACAAGCTGCCGTTCGGCACGATCTTCAGCAACACGATCACCGCGCCCATCATCGGCATGGCTCAGGGCGCCTACGAGGCGCACGTCGAGTCGATGCGCGAGCGGGTACGGGTCTCGTACGGCGGGCAGAAGGTCGCGCAGGACCCGTTCGCGCACGTGCGCGTGGCCCGCGCCGGCTCCGACATCGACGCGGCCTGGCTGCAGCTGGTCACCAACGTGCGCGAGGAGATGCGCTTCGTCGACGCCGGCGAGGAGATCCCGATGGAGCTGCGGCTGCGCGCCCGGCGCGACCAGGTGCGCGGCACCGAGCGGTCGATCGAGGCCGTCGACCTGCTGTTCAAGAACTCCGGCGGCCGCTCGCTCAAGACCGGCAACCCGATCGAGCGGCACTGGCGCGACGCGCACGCGGGCAGCGTGCACGCCGCCAACGACACCGAGCGGTGGCTGGCGATGTACGGCAAGGGCGCCTTCGGGCTCGAGATCGAGGACGCGATGATCTGATGATCCACTCCCTCGGCTACCTCGTCCTCGAGACCGCGGAGCTCGACCGCTGGCGCGAGCTCGCCGTCGACGTGCTCGGGATGGCGCCCGGCGAGGGTCCCGACCCCGACGCGCTCTACCTGCGCCTGGACGAGCGGGCCGCCCGGCTCGTGCTGCTGCCTGGTCGGACCGAGCGGCTGGTCACGGTCGGCTGGGAGGTGCGCGACGCGGAGACCCTGCGCGACGTCGTACGCCGACTCGAGGACGCCGGCGCTCCGGTGAAGTGGGGCAGCGGCGAGGACGCCGACGCCCGTCGCGTGCAGGAGTTCGTGACGACGGCGGACCCGGCCGGCACCGCGCTGGAGATCTTCCATGGCGCCGCGTTGGTGCACGCACCGCTGGTGCTGCCGCACGGCGGCCAGTTCGTGACCGGCGACCAGGGCATGGGCCATGTCGTGCTGCCCACCAAGGACCCGCAGGCGTCCTACGACTTCTACACGCAGGTGCTCGGTTTCCGCAGCCGCGGCGCGATGCGGATCGCGAGTCAGCTGGTGCCGGGTGGCGACCCCGACGGGCGCTACTTCGTGCGCTTCCTGTCGACCAACCCGCGCCACCACACGCTGGCGCTCGGGCCGTGGTGGCAGCCCAACGGCATCGTCCACTTCATGCTCGAGGTCACCGAGCTCGACGACGTCGGTCGTGCACTCGACCGGGTGCACAAGCGGAAGTTCCCGCTGTCCTCGACGCTCGGCCGGCACACCAACGACTACATGGTGTCGTTCTACGTCGGCACGCCGACGGGGTGCGACATCGAGTTCGGCTGCTTCGGCCGGCGCATCGACGAGGCGACCTACACGGCCGAGGACATCACCCGTGACAGCTACTGGGGGCACCGCTGGGGAGCGCGGTCGTGACCGCGACGGTCGATCGCGGTGCGATCGCGCCCGGGACGCACTGCGCGACGCCGGCCGAGATGCGGCGGGTGCTCGGCCACTTCTGCACCGGGGTCACGATCGTCACCGGGCTGCCCGGCGACGAGCCGGTGGGGCTGGCCTGCCAGTCGTTCACGTCGGTGTCGCTCGAGCCGCCGCTGGTGCTGATCTGCGTCGCGCACACGTCGACGTCGTGGCCGCGGATCAGGCGGACCGGCCGGTTCTGTGTCAACGTGCTCGCCGACGACCAGCAGCACGTGTCGGCCTGCTTCGGTCGCTCCGGCGGCGACAAGTTCGCCGACCTCCGCTGGCACCCGACGCCCTGGGGGCCGTCGATCGACGGGGTGCTGGCGACCGTCATGTGCGACATCACCGAGACCCGACCGGCGGGCGACCACGACGTCGTCATCGGGCACGTCCGCGAGCTCGTCACGCACCGCGTCAGCGGTCCGCTGCTGTTCTTCCGCGGCCAGTACGGTCTGGAGTCATGAGCCTCTCGGAAGCCCAGCGCGACGAGGCGGCCGAGCTGCTGCGGGTTGCCGAGGAGACCGCCCGGCCGATCCCGCCGCTGACCGAGACGTTCCCGGGCATCGACGTGGTCGACGCCTACGAGATCCAGCTGCGCAACATCCAGCGGCGGCTGGACGCGGGCGCGCGGATCCACGGGCACAAGGTCGGGCTGTCGTCGAAGGCGATGCAGCAGATGATGGGCGTCGACGAGCCCGACTACGGCCACCTGCTCGACGACATGGTCTGCCACGAGGACGTGCCGGTGCACGCGTCGCGCTACCTCGTGCCGCGGGTCGAGGTCGAGGTCGGTTTCGTGCTCGGTGACGACCTGCCGGGGGAGGGCTGCACCGTCGACGACGTGGTGCGTGCCACCGACTACATCGTCCCCGCCATCGAGCTCATCGACAGCCGCATCGCCGAGTGGAAGATCCGGCTGCCCGACACGATCGCCGACAACGCGTCATCGGCCGGGCTCGTGCTCGGGGCCGAGCGGCGCAAGCCCGACGAGCTCGACATCACCGCGATCGACGCGGTGCTCTACCGCAACGGCGAGCAGGTCGCGGCCGGGCGCTCCGACGCGGTGCTCGGCAACCCGCTCACCGCGGTCGCCTGGCTGGCGCAGAAGGTCGCGTCGTTCGGGGTGCGGCTGCGCGCCGGGCACGTGATCCTGCCGGGTTCGTGCACCCGGGCCTACGACGTGACCGGCGGCGACCAGGTCCGCGCGGAGTTCACCGGCCTGGGGTCGGTGTCGGTTTCCTTTGTGTAGAAGGGCGATGGGGTGATGGGCAAGGCAACCGCGGCGATCATCGGGTCGGGCAACATCGGCACCGACCTGCTCGCCAAGCTGCAGCGCAGCGAGACGATCGAGCCGCGCTGGATGGTTGGCGTCGACCCGGCGAGCGAGGGACTGGCGCGGGCGAGGCAGGCGGGGCTCGCGGCGAGCGCCGAGGGCGTCGACTGGCTGCTCGCGCAGGACGAGCTGCCCGACATGGTCTTCGAGGCGACGTCGGCCTACGTGCACCGCGCCAACGCACCACGCTACGAGGAGGCCGGGATCCGGGCGATCGACCTGACGCCCGCCGCCATCGGTCCCTACGTCGTACCGCCGGCCAACCTGCAGGACCACTACGAGGCGCCCAACCTCAACCTCATCACCTGTGGCGGGCAGGCGACGATCCCGATCGTCCACGCGATCAGCTCGGTGGCGCCGGTCGCCTACGCCGAGATCGTCGCTGCCGTCGCGTCGAAGTCGGCCGGACCGGGCACCCGCGACAACATCGACGAGTTCACCCGCACGACCAGCCGCGGCATCGAGCAGGTCGGCGGCGCCCAGAAGGGGAAGGCGATCATCATCCTCAACCCGGCCGACCCGCCGGTGCTGATGCGCAACACGGTCTTCTGCGCGATCCCGGCCGACGCCGACCGCGACGCGATCGCGGCCGCGGTCGCGCAGCGGGTGGCCGAGGTCGCGGAGTACGTGCCCGGCTACCGCGCCCGCAGCGACGCGCAGTTCGACGACCCGACCGTGGAGTCGGGCGGGCTGGCGCGGGTGGCGGTGTTCCTCGAGGTCGAGGGGGCGGGCGACTTCTTCCCGCCGTACGCCGGAAACCTCGACATCATGACCGCCGCCGCCGTCCGGGTCGGCGAGGTGCTGGCACGCCAGCGCGACCTGACCCCGACGGCCTGAGGAGCGCTGCCGTGACCCTGCCGAGAACGTTCAGCGACACGCTCGACGTGCGCATCACCGACTCGTCGCTGCGCGACGGCTCGCACGCCAAGCGGCACCAGTTCACGACCGACCAGGTCATCGCGGTCGTCGGTGCGCTCGACGACGCCGGCGTACCCGTCATCGAGGTCACGCACGGCGACGGGCTCGGCGGCTCGTCGTTCAACTACGGGTTCTCCAAGACCCCGGAGCAGGAGCTGATCTCGGCCGCGGTCAAGACCGCGAAGCGTGCGAAGATCGCCTTCCTGATGCTGCCGGGGTTGGGCACCAAGGACGACATCCGCGCGGCCCGCGACTCTGGTGCCGCGGTGTGCCGGGTCGCCACCCACTGCACCGAGGCCGACGTGTCGCGGCAGCACTTCGGGCTGGCCCGCGAGCTCGGCCTGGAGACCGTCGGGTTCCTGATGATGGCGCACAGCTCGCCGCCGGAGGCACTCGCGCAGCAGGCGCGGATCATGGCCGACGCGGGCTGCCAGTGCGTCTACGTCGTCGACTCCGCCGGCGCGCTGGTGATGGACCAGGTGACCGAACGCGTGCAGGCGCTGGTCGCCGAGCTCGGTGACGACGCGCAGGTCGGTTTCCACGGGCACGAGAACCTCGCGCTCGGCGTCGCCAACTCGATCCTCGCCGCACGTGCGGGGGCGGTGCAGATCGACGGGTCGACCCGGCGGTTCGGCGCGGGGGCCGGCAACACGCCGGTCGAGGCGTTCGTCGCCGCCGCCGAGAAGCTCGGCATCCGCACCGGCGTCGACGTCTTCGGCATCATCGACGCCGCCGAGGACGTGGTGCGTCCGGTGATGGACGACGAGTGCCTGCTCGACCGGCTGGCCATCTTGATGGGCTACGCCGGGGTCTACTCCAGCTTCCTCAAGCACGCCTACCGGCAGGCGCAGCGCTACGACGTCTCGGGTGCGGAGATCCTGGTGCGGGCCGGGCAGCGCAAGCTCGTCGGCGGCCAGGAGGACCAGCTCATCGACATCGCGCTCGAGCTCGCGGCGGAGAAGTAGTGACGGCCACCGACGCGCTCTCTGCGCAGGACACTCGGCGCACGGTGACCGTCGACGGGTTGGAGCTCGCCTACCACGACGTCGGCAGCGGGCCGGCGGTGCTGCTGCTGCACGGGTCGGGTCCCGGCGTCAGCGGCTGGGCCAACTTCGGCAACAACCTGCCGGTGCTGTCGCAGCAACTGCGCTGCATCGTGCTCGACCAGCCCGGCTTCGGCGGTAGCCAGCGGCCGGAGCACTACGACCGCAACTACCTGCGGATCGCCGCAGACGCCGTCGGCGGCCTGCTCGACGCGCTGGGCCTGGAAACCGTGTCGCTGCTGGGTAACTCGATGGGCGGCGACGTCGCGGTCCGCTACACGCTCGACAACCCCAAACGGGTGCAGCGGCTGCTGCTGATGGGTCCCGGCGGCACCGGCGCGACGATCCTCGGACCGAGCCCGTCCGAGGGCATCACCCGGCTGATGGAGTTCAACGCAGAGCCGAGTCGCGAGCGCATCGTCGCCTGGCTGCGCACGATGGTCTTCGACTCCCGGCTGGTCGACGACGCGCTGATCGAGTCGCGGTTCGCCGCCGCGACCGCCCCCGGCGCCATCAAGAACCTGCAGGACGCCTATGCGACCTTCTACGACCCGGCGATGGCCGAGCCGGTGCCGCTCTGGGGCGAGGTGCACAGGATTCGCCAGCCGGTGCTGCTGTGCTGGGGGCGCGACGACCGGGTCGCACCGGTGGAGGGCGCGTTGTTCCCGGCCCGGCGGATGTCGCGGGCGGACCTGCGCATCTACAGCCGTTGCGGCCACTGGGTGCAGATCGAGCGCAAGGAGGCGTTCGAGCAGGCGGCACTGGAGTTCTTCACCGCGTCGTCATGATCGTCGTCACAGGTCGCGCAGCGCCTCCATCTGTTCGAGGTAGTGCTGCAGTGACGTCGACTGCAGGCTGACGTTGACCTTCGTCGCGCCGGCGGCGAAGGCCTTGTCGAGGGACCGCCGGGCCGCATCGGGGTCGCCCAGCGGGTCGATCGGGCGCGGCGTGTAGAGCACGACCTCGAGACCATCGTGGCTGCCGGCGGCGGTGAGGATCTCGGTGATGTCGCCGAGGCGCAGGCCGAACGGCGCCCACCCGTCGCCGAGCTCCACCGCGCGCCGCAGCGACCGGCGGGTGCGCCCGCCGACCCAGATGGGGATCCGGTCCTGCACGGCGTACGGCTCCAGGATCACGTCGTCGAAGTCGTAGAACTCCCCGTGGTAGGTGGCGGTCGGGCGCGACAGCGCCGCGCGTAGCGCGCGCAGTGCGTCGTCGCCGCGCGCTCCGCGGTCGGTCCACGGCGTGCCGAGCAGGTCGAACTCCTCCTGCAGGCTCCCGACCCCGACGCCCAGCACGAGCCGGCCGCCGCTCAGCCGGTCGAGCGTGCCGTAGCGCTTCGCCAGCGCGAGCGGGTGCTGGTGCCCGAGCACCAGCACGTGCGTGGCCAGCCGGATCTGCGACGTGACGGCCGCAAGGTAGGACAGCGTCGCCAGCGGGTCCCAGAACATCGACCCGCGCTGCCGCCCGGTGTCGGCCGAGACGGCGACGTGCTCGGCGCAGGTCAGGTGTGCGAAGCCGAGTCGGTCCGCCGACCGGGCGACGGCTACCACGTCGTCGATGCTCCCGCTGCGTTCCCACTCACCGTGCAGCCCGGGCACGAGCGTGAGCACCGGCGTGACGATGCCGAGCCGTGCCGGCCCGATGGCATGGTCGGTCATGTCCGTCCCCTCCGGGGTCAGAGCCAGTAGTCGCCGCCCATGCCTTGCAGCAGCTTGTCGAGGGCGCCCGGTGGCCACGCGCTCGGCACCGGGTGGTCGCGCCGGCTGTCGTCGTCGGGCAACCGCGGGAACAGCGCGGCGCTCGCCTGCCGCGTCGTCTGCTCGACGTAGGGCGTCAGCCGGACGAGGTCGGTCTCGCGGGCCGGCCCGGTCAGGGAGATCGCGGCGATCGCCCGCCCGCTGCCGCGCAGCGGTGCGGCGACGCAGGCGACGCCCGGGGCCGACTCCTCGCGGTCGTAGGCGACACCGCCCCGGGCCCGCACCGCGACCAGCTCCTGGGCCAACGCCTCGACCGTCGGCAGCGTGCGGGGCGTGCGCGGCACGAGCCGGTCGCGGAACGTCGCGTCGACCACGCGCGGGTCGAGCCAGGCGAGCATGGCCTTGCCCGCGGCGGTCGCGTGTGCGGGCGTGCGCCCGCCGACGCGGGTCTTGACGGCCGACCCGCCCCGCCCGGCGACCCGGTCGAGGTAGACGATGTCGAGCCGGTCGAGCACCGACAGGTGCACGGTCGCCTGCGTGCGCAGGTGCAGGTCGTGGAGCAGGGGGGCGGTCGCCTCGCGCAGCTCGTTGTGCGCCACGGCCAGGCCACCGAGCTCCAGCGACCGCATGCCGAGCCGGTAGCCGCCGCCACGGTGCTCCAGCCAGCGCAGCCGGACGAGCGTGTCGAGGATCCGGTGCGTGGTCGAGCGGGGCAGCCCGCTGCGGTCGGCGATCTCCTGCAGGGTGAGGCGCGGCGCGGAGCCGTCGAAGGCGCCGAGGATCAGCGTCATCCGCTCGATCATCGAGGCGGGTGGCGGGCTGCGCCGGTCGACCATGCCGGCTCCTCCCCGGTTGACCGCTAGAACGCGTTCTACCAGACTTCGGGCGTGCCGCACGACGTCCCGACCCCGCTCGCCGCGTCGTCGGTCGACTGGTCCGACGAGGTCGACGTGCTGGTCGTGGGGTTCGGGGCCTCCGGTGGATGTGCGGCGGTCGAGGCGGCCGCGGCCGGGGCGCGGGTCATGGTGCTGGAGCGGGCCGCCGTCGCGGGTGGCACCAGTGCGCTGGCCGGCGGGCACTTCTACCTCGGCGGCGGCACGGCGGTGCAGCGGGCGACCGGCCACGACGACTCGCCGGAGGAGATGTACCGCTACCTCATGGCGGTCTCGCGCGACCCCGAGCCGGAGAAGATCCGCGCCTACGCCGAGGGCAGCGTCGCGCACTTCGACTGGCTCGAGGGGCTGGGCTTCCGGTTCGAGCGCAGCTACTACCCGGAGAAGGCCGTCATCCAGCCGGGCACCGAAGGGCTGATGTACTCCGGCAACGAGAAGGTCTGGCCGTTTCGCGAGCAGGCGAAGCCCGCGCCGCGCGGGCACAAGGTGCCCGTGCCGGGCGACACCGGTGGCGCGGCGATGGTCGTCGACCTGCTGGTCAAGCGCGCGGGCGACCTCGGCGTCGAGGTGCGCTACGAGACGGGCGTGACGGCCCTCGTCGTCGACGACCAGGGCCGGGTCGTGGGCGCGGCCTACAAGCACTTCCGCGACGGCGGCGCCGTGCGGGCCGGGGCCGTCGTCATCGCGGCCGGCGGGTTCGTGATGAACGAGCAGATGGTCGCCGCGCACGTGCCCGCGCTGGCGGAGAAGTCGTTGCCGCTCGGCAGCACGTACGACGACGGGCTGGGCATCCGCCTGGGAATGTCCGCCGGCGCAGCGACACGGCACATGGACCAGGCGTTCCTGACCGCCCCCTGCTACCCGCCGGCGCGGCTGCTGACCGGCGTCATCGTCAACCGCGACGGTGCGCGGTTCGTGGCGGAGGACTCCTACCACTCCCGGACCGCCGGGTTCGTGCTGGAGCAACCGGGCGCGACGGCGTACCTCGTCGTCGACGACGCGCACATGGAGCAGCCGGTCTTCCCGCTGGCGCCGTTCATCGACGGCTGGGAGACCGTGGCGGAGATGGAGCGCGCGCTGGGCATCCCCGCGGGCCGGTTGCAGCGGACGCTCGACCGCTACAACGCCCGTGCGGTGCGCGGCGAGGACCCCGACTTCCACAAACACCCGGACTTCCTCGAGCCGCAGGACCACGGGCCGTGGGGCGCGTTCGACCTGTCGCTCGGCAAGGCCACCTACTCCGGCTTCACGATCGGTGGGCTGCGCACGTCGGTCGACGGGCAGGTGCTGCGCGACGACGGCACGGTCGTCGAGGGGCTGTACGCCGCGGGCGCGTGCGCGGCCAACATCGCCCAGGACAGCAAGGGATATGCGAGCGGGACGCAGCTCGGCGAGGGGTCGTTCTTCGGCCGCCGGGCCGGCCGGCACGCGGCGTCGGTGGTGCGGCGGGCCGGGCGTGGTTGACCACCCGGCTGCCTTGACGACTGAAACACGTTCTAGTTGACTCACGGCGTGTCGCAGACCGTGGATTACGACGTCGTCGTGGTCGGTTCGGGAGCCGGCGGCCTGGTCGGTGCCCTGACCGCAGCGGTGTCCGGGCTGCGGGTGCTGCTGGTCGAGAAGTCCGACCGGTTCGGCGGCACGACCGCGCTGTCGGGCGCGGGGCTGTGGGCGCCGGCCAACCTGCACGTGCTCGCCGCCGGCCAGCCCGACAGCCTGGAGCTCGCGCGGGAGTACCTGCGTCACACCGTCGGCGACCGCACGCCGCAGTCGATGCAGGACGCATTCCTCGAGGCCGCGGCTCCGACGATCGCCTGGCTCGAAGAGCACGGCGTGCACTTCAACTACATGACCGGCTACCCCGACTACCACCCCGGCCGGCCGGGCGCGCTGCTCACCGGCCGCGCGATCACGCCGAAGATCTTCCCGCACGCGCGGCTCGGCGAGGTCCCGCAGCCGTTCGTGCAGAAGATGCCGATGGGCGACGGTGGCCCGCCGATCCCCGACCCCGGGCCGGAGGGGCCGATGTGGGGCGGCCAGTCGCTGATCGCCCAGCTGCTCATCGCCTGCACGGCGGCGGGGGTCGACCTGTGGGCGTCGACCGCGTTCGTCGACCTGCTGGTCGACGGCGGCGCGGTCGTGGGCATCTCCGCGCGCCGCGACGGCGAGGCGCTCGAGGTGCGGGCCCGGGCCGGCGTGCTGCTGGCCTCGGGTGGCTTCGAGCGCAACGTCGAGATGCGTGCCGCCCACCAGCCGGGACCGGTGCGGCACAGCGACTGGACGCTCGGCGTCGAAGGCAACACCGGCGACGGCATCCGCGCCGGCATCGCGCTCGGCGCGCGCACGGACCTCATGGACGACTCCTGGTGGGCGCCGGGGTTCCTCCGGCCCGACGGCCGGCCGTCGTTCCTGCTCTGGGAGCGGGTGACGCCGGGCGGCATCGTCGTGGACCGGACCGGTCGTCGCTGGCTCAACGAAGGCGTCGACTACGACACGTTCGGCCACCTGATGCTGGCGGCGCACGACGCGGGGCGACCGGTCATCCCGTCGTGGTTCGTCTTCGACGAGCAGTTCCTGCAGGTGAGCGGGTTCGGTGGCCTGCGACCGGGCGCCGACCCGACCCCCTGGGTGCAGGCGGGTGCGCTGAAGCGGGCCGGCACGCTGACCGCGCTCGCCGACCTGATCGGCGCGGTCGACCTGCCGCAGACGGTGGCGCGCTGGAACGAGTCGGTCGACCGCGGGGTCGACGAGGAGTTCGGCCGGGGCGCCGAGGGCAGCCACGAGCGTCAGCTGCTCTGGGTCTTCCAGCGCTACCCGGGAATTCCGGGCCCGCACGAGCACCCGAACCCGTCGCTCGGCCCGATCGTCCAAGGGCCGTTCTACGCGGCGCAGGTGGTGCTGTCGGACCTCGGCACCAAGGGTGGCCTCATCTGCGACGAGCACGCGCGGGTGCTGGGCGGCGACGGTCGGCCGCTGCCCGGTCTCTACGCCTGCGGCAACACGATGGCGTCGATGATGGGCAACACCTATCCCGGTCCCGGTGCGCCGATCACGCCGGCGATGGCGTTCGCTCACGTCGCCGCCGGTGACATGGCGGCGACTTTCGCGCGGGCGCAGGTGTGACCGCGTCCTTCGACGCCAGCGTGGTCCTGGTCACCGGGGGCACCCGGGGTCTCGGTGCCGGCATCGCTGCGGCCTACGCCGAAGCCGGCGCGAGCGTCATCGTCTGCGGCCGCAAGCCACCCGACTCGTCGCCGCACCCGTTCGTCTCCTGCGACGTGCGGGACCCCGACCAGTGCCGCGCGCTGGTCGACAAGGTCGTCGGGACGCACGGCCGGCTCGACGTGCTGGTCAACAACGCGGGCGGCAGCCCCTACGCGAACGCGGCGACGGTCAGCCCGCGGTTCGTCGAGCGGATCGTCGCGCTCAACCTGCTGGCGCCCTACTACCTGTCGCAGGCGGCCAACGCGGTCATGCAGCAGCAGGACGGCGGCGGGGTGATCGTCAACATCGGCAGCGTCGCGGCGCGGCGGCCGGCGCCCGGCACGTCGGCGTACAACGCCGCGAAGGCCGGGCTCGCGGTGCTGACCCGCAGCCTCGCGATCGAGTGGGCGCCCAAGGTGCGGGTCAACCAGGTGACACCGGGGCTGGTGCGCACGGAGCTCGCCGGCCAGACCTACGGTGACGACATCGGCGCCGTCGAGGCGACCGTGCCGATGGGCCGCCTTGCTTCACCGGCGGATGTGGCGGCCGCATGCCTGCTGCTGTCGGGCCCGGAGACCGGCTACGTCACCGGCGCCGAGCTGTACGTCGACGGAGGGGGCGAGGCGCCCGCCTTCCTGAGCGCGATGAAGGGATCGTCCGATGGCTGAGGCATTCCTGGTCGAGGCGGTGCGCAGCCCGGTGACCCGGCGCGGCGGCGGGCTGGCAGGGGTCCACCCGGCAGACCTCGGCGCGCACGTCCTGCGTGCCGTGATCGAGCGGGCCGATGTCGACCCGGCGGCGGTCGAGGACGTGGTCTTCGGCTGCGTCGACACGATCGGCCCGCAGGCCGGCGACATCGCCCGCACCTGCTGGCTGGCCGCGGGCCTGCCCGAGGAGGTGCCCGGCGTCACCGTCGACCGGCAGTGCGGCTCCTCGCAGCAGGCACTTCACTTCGCCGCGCAGGCCGTGATGAGCGGCACCGCCGACCTTGTCGTCGCAGGCGGCGTGCAGAACATGAGTGCGATCCCGATCTCCTCGGCGATGCTCGCGGGTGAGCAGTACGGCTTCGCCGAGCCGTTCACCGGATCGGCCGGCTGGGTGGCGCGCTACGGCGACCAGCCGCTGTCGCAGTTCAACTCGGCCGAGATGATCGCGCAGCAGTGGGACATCTCCCGCGAGGAGATGGAGGCGTTCGCCTTCGAGTCGCACCAGCGCGCGCTACGGGCGATCGACGAGGGCCGGTTCGCCCGGGAGATCGCTGCGTTTGGAGAGGTCACCGAGGACCTCGGGCCGCGCCGCGACACGACGCTGGAGAAGATGGCCGGCCTCAAGCCGCTGCAGGAGGGCGGCCGGGTCACCGCTGCCGTGTCGAGCCAGATCACCGACGGCGCAGCAGCGCTGCTGGTCGCCTCCGAGCAGGCGGTGCGCGAGCACGGGCTGACGCCCCGGGCGCGGATCCACCACCTGTCGGTGCGTGGTGCCGACCCGGTCATCATGCTGACGGCGCCGATCCCGGCTACGGCCCACGCGTTGAAGAAGACGGGAATGTCGCTCGACGAGATCGACCTGGTCGAGATCAACGAGGCGTTCGCGTCGGTCGTGCTGGCCTGGCAGCGCGAGACCGGTGCCGACCTCGCCAAGGTCAACGTCAACGGCGGCGCCATCGCGTTGGGGCACCCGCTCGGCGCGACCGGCGCGCGCCTGATGACGACCTTGCTGCACGAGCTCGAGCGCACCGGTGGTCGCTACGGGCTGCAGACGATGTGCGAGGGCGGCGGGCAGGCCAACGTCACGATCATCGAGCGGCTGTAGCTTTCTCGGCGTGCAGCTAGCGGGGGTCGCCGGCACTGCGGTGTCGGCCGCGCGGGTGCGCGCGATGGAGTCGGCACGTCCCGACGCGCTGTTCCACGACCCTTACGCTGCCGCCTTCGCCGCGCTGCAGCCGCAGGTCGACGAGGGCCCGGCCAGCGCGGAGCGGCGGGCCCTGGCCTTTCACGTCGTCATTCGCACCCCGTTCTACGACGACTTCCTGCTGCGTGCCGGCTGCCCTCAGGTGGTCGTCCTGGGCGCCGGGCTGGACACCCGGGCCTTCCGGCTGGCGGTGCCGGCGCAGACCCGGTGGTTCGAGGTGGACCGCGCCGAGGTCTTCGCGGTCAAGGACGCGGTGCTGACCGACGTCGACCCGGCGTGTTCCCGGACGACCGTCGCCGCAGACCTGACGGGTGACTGGTCGTCGTCGCTGCAGGCCGCGGCGTTCGATCCGTCGGTGCCCACGGCGTGGCTGATCGAGGGCGTGTTCGCCTACCTGTCGTCGACACAGGCCGCGCACGTCCTGGCCCGCGTCGACGCGGCGTCGGCGGTCGGGAGCGCGGTGGCCTTCGAGAAGCCGCACGGCCGGCGCCGGCTGGCCGCGGCCGACGTGCAGGCGACCGCCGGACTCTGGCAGGAGGGCCTGGCACCCGCGGAGCTGGATCGGCTGCGCTCCTCCGGCTGGTCGATCCGAGAGCACCTGCTGAGCGAGGTGGCCGCGTCCTACGGCCGGCCGGTGAGGCGGGCGTCGGACAGCGCGTTCCTGATGGCGCGCCGGGTGTCCACGTGACCGGGGACGTCGAGGACCGGGTGCGGGCTATGTGCCTGGCGCTGCCTGAGGTCACCGAGAGGGTGAGTCACGGGTCGCCGGCGTTCTTCGTCGGCAAGCAGTTCGTGATGCTGTGGTCCGGCGGCCATCACGACCACGACTTCCCGCATCTGTGGTGCGCGGCGCCGGTAGGTGTGCTGCAGGAACTTGTCGCCGAGGCCCCCCAGCGGTTCTTCCGGCCGCCGTATGTCGGGCATCGCGGCTGGATCGGCGTACGCCTCGACGGCGACGTCGACTGGGCCGAGATCGAGGAATGCGTCCGTGAGGCCTACCGCACGGTCGCACCGAAACGGTTGGTGCAGCGGCTCGCGGACTGACGTCAGGCCTGTGCGGCCTCGAGCGCGGCACGCATCTGCTCGTGGACCATGTTGATCGCCTGCAGCGGGCGGACCATCACCCTGATCTCGACGATCTTGCCCTGGTCGTTGCAGCGGATGATGTCGACGCCGTTGACGTACTTGCCGCCGACGGTCGTCTCGAACTCCAGCACCGCCGTTTCGCCGTCGAGCACCTGCTTGGTGTAGCGGAAACCGTCTTCAGACGCACCGGCAGCGGACTGCGGCTGCTTCTTGCCGGCGAGCGTCTGTCCGGCCGCCGTGAGGTAGGCCGTCGTGATCTCCTTGCCGCGCTGGGGCGTGAAGACGATCGGCGAGTAGAAGACGACGTCGTCGTCGAGCAGCTCGTCGAGCCCGCCGGCCAGCTCGCCACGGATGTTGCGGTGCCAACGTTCGATGACGTCGTGGATCATTGGACCTCCCTGTGCGGTCACTGTAACCGCAGGTCGCGGTCGGGCCGGGCCGGCATTCGCTGAGAGCGGATTTTCCTTGTTCCACAGGCATTTCCTGTATGCCGAAATTGTCGGTGGTGGGACGTAATGTCGTTCGCATGTTGGAGGTGCTGCAGCGGTTGGCGGGGACCGATCCGTGGGAGCTGTCCCCGGTGGATCGCCTCGACGCGCTCGCCGACTGGGAGCGGGTCAGCGCCTGGGTGGAGTCGCGCAAGGCCGCCTGCCTGGCCGCCGCGGCCGCGCCGGATCCGACCGACCCGCTGGACAGTGAGGACTGGACCCGGGAGCAGGTCGCGGTCGCGTTGCACGTCTCGCCGGCCGCGGCGCACCGGCGGATCGAGCACGCCCGCGCGTTGGATGGGCGGCTGATCGCCGCCCGCGACGCGATGGAGACCGGCGGCCTCTCGGTGATCCAGGCGATCGCCCTGATCGAGGAGACCGCCGAGGTCGACGACGACACGGCCCGCCACGTCGCGAAAACGGTGCTGGACAAGGCGGTCGAGCTGACCCCGGGCCGGTTCCGCAACCTCGCGCGGCGCGCGGTGATCGCGGCCGACCCACAGGGCGCGGCCCGGCGCCGGGAGCAGGCGCGGGCCGGCCGGCAGGTCCAGTACTGGAACGAACCAAACGGCATGTTCACCCTGTGTGCGCAGCTCACCGCCGAGCACGGCCACGCCGTCTGGCAGGCCCTCACCAGCACCGCCGAGACCTGGACCGATGACGACCGGACGCTCGACCAGCGCCGCGCCGACGCGTTGGTCGCCCTGGTCACCGGGCAAGCCGAGGCGCCGCAGCTGCAGCCGCTCGTGCAGGTCACGATCGACCTGCCGACTGCGCTCGGTTTGGCCGACAACCCGGTCAGCCTGCCCGGCTACGGGCCGCTGCCCCCGGCGGTCGGCCGGGCCCTGGCCGAGGACGCCGACTGGCAGCGCTGGATTACCGACCCGGCCAGCGGGGAGCTGCTCGACCAGGGCCGGCAGCGCTACCGGCCCTCGAAGCGGCTGCGGGAGTTCATCCGGGCTCGGGACCGGCGGTGCCGGTTCCCCGGCTGCACCACACCCGCGCAGCGCAGCGACCTCGACCACACGACTCCTCACGATGATGGCGGCCCGACCACACGGGGCAACCTGATCCCGCTGTGCCGGCGGCACCACCGGCTCAAGACCCACACCCGCTGGCGCTACCAGCGCCTCGACGACGGCATCGTCGAGTGGACGGATCCCCACGGCCGCACCTGGCGAGACCCACCGGCCCGGGAGTGATCGACTCCGCACGCCGCCCGAAGCTCAGTGCTCCAGCACGTGGCGCGGGTGGCGACCGTCGACGTAACCGACGAACGGCGGGTGGATGCCGTAGCCGAGCAGCTCCTGCAGGCGGGGCTCCAGCGTGCGCACGGTCTCGGGCGGTACGGCGAGCACGTGGTTCTCCTGCTGGCGCAGCCAGCCCGCGGCGTACTCCAGCAGGACGCCGAGGCGCGGGCGATCGGTGCGGTTGGCGCCGCCGCCGTGCCAGAGGTTGCCGAGGATGAACAGCACCGATCCCGCCGGCATGGTGACGGTCACGGTCTCGTCGGGATCGACCGGGCGCCGGTCGGTCCAGCGGTGGCTGCCGGGCACGACCCGGGTCGCGCCGTTGTCCTCGGTGAAGTCGTCGAGCGCCCACATCGTGTTGAGGACGACTTCCTGGTGCGGCCGCGGCAGCGGGTAGATCTGGTCGTCGGTGTGCAGGAACTGCGCCTTCTCGCCGGGGCCGATCTCGATGCCGGTCGGCGCGCTGAGCTGGTAGCTGCCGCCGAGCGTGCGATCGAGCACGCCGAGCAGCAGCGGGTGCACGGCGAGCGGGTCGAACGCGCGGGTCTTGGCGAACAGCGCATAGACCCGGCGAGTGCTGAAGCCCTCGAAGTCGTTGCGCCCCGTCGGCGTGCGGTCGAGCACGTCGCGCAGCCCGGCTCGCACCGCAGCGGCCTCGTCGGGCGGCAGCAGCCGCTCGACCACGGCATAACCGTCGCGGTCGAGGTCGGCCAGGACGCGGTCGAGCAGCGCGGGATCGAGACGCGCGTCGTCCAAGGTCGTCATGGCGACGACGGTACGCCGGGCGCCGGCAGCGCCGCGAGAGATGTCAGCGGGCCGAGTCGCGCATGCTGCGCGCGTCCTGGCCACCGAGCGAGTCGCCGCCGACCTCGGCGTTGTGCGCGTGCGCCAGGTGGTGCAGCGCGAACACCGCGTCCATGCCGTCGCGCATGCCCATCAGGTCCTCGCACTGGTTGACCGCGCGCTTGGTGAGGGCCAGGCCGAAGGCCGGCATGGCCGCGATCTTCTCGGCGACGTCCATCGTCTCGGCCTCGAGTCGGTCGCGTGGCACCACCCGGTTGACCATGCCGAGCTCGCGGGCGCGGGTGGCGTCGACCCGCTCACCGAGGAACAGGAACTCCTTGGCGAACCGGGGCGGCATCTGCCATGGGTGGGCGAAGTACTCGACGCCGGGGATGCCCATGCGGACGACCGGGTCGGCGAAGAACGCGTCGTCGGAGGCGATGACGAGGTCGCAGCACCAGGCGAGCATCAGCCCGCCCGCGATGCAGGCTCCCTGCACCATCGCGATCGTCGGTTTCGGCAGGTCGCGCCAGCGCCGGCACATGCCCAGGTAGACCTCGGACTCGCGGGCGTAGCGCGACGCCGCGCCGTCCTTGCCGACGTGGTCCCACCACAGCCCGGCCTTGCGCTCGAACGTCTCGTCGGCGTCGCGGCCGGGCGTGCCGATGTCGTGCCCGGCGGAGAAGTGCTTGCCCTCACCGGCGAGCACCACGACCTTGACCTCGTCGTCCTCGGCCGCGCGGTAGAACGCCCGGTCGAGCGCGTAGGTCATCTTGCTGTTCTGCGCGTTGCGGAACTCCGGGCGGTCCATGGTGACGACCGCGACCGCGCCGCGGCGTTCGTAGCGCACCGGCGAGTCGGGGCTGCTCGCCTGGACCGGTGCCGTCGCTTCTGCGGTCACGGTGTCTCCTCGGGTAGCAGGGTGCGGGTGATCGTGGCACGGTGCTCGGCGGCGCTGCCCCAGTCGGCAGCCAGCGCCCAGGCGCGCTTGGCGAACAGGTGCAGGTCGTACTCGACGGTGTAGCCCATCGCGCCGTGCGCCTGCAACGTCGCCCGAGTGGCCTGCGTCGCGGCATCCGACGCGAGGGCTTTGGCCATCGCGACGTGAATGCCGGTGGCGGGGTCGTCGTCGACCAGCGACTGCGCGGCCCGCAGCACAACAGGCTCGGCGAACTCGACGGCCACCAGCGCATCGGCCAGCGGGTGCTGCACCGCCTGAAAGCTGCCGATGGCCACGCCGAACTGCGTGCGGTTGCTGACGTAGCTCACCGTCAGGTCGAGCATCCGGCGCGACAACCCGACGAGGTACGCCGCCGTGCCCAGCACCCCACGGTGCCGGGCCGACGCGACATCGGCCGGCCCGACGTCGAGGGCCAAACCGGTGCCGGTCTCTGCGGCAGTGATGCGGGCCGCGGCGCGGGAGCCGTCGGTCGTGGCTACCGGTGTCACCGACAGGTCGTCGACGGGAAGTAGTCGGGGCCGAGAGCCCGCCGGTTGCGGGCCGGGTAGCTGCAGCACGTGCGTGCTCGCCGCGGCGTAGGGCACGAGCGGTCCGGTGCCGTTCGCATCCCTGGCGTCGCGCTGCACGGCGACGCGGACACTGCCCTCGAGCAGGCCGGCGGGCAGCGCGTCTCCGGCAGACAGCAGGGGCGCTGCTACCGCAACGGTCTCGACGAGAGGCCCGGGCACTCCGGCGTAGCCGCACTGCTGCAGTGCCGCGACGGTCACGAGGTCGTCGAGACCGAGCCCGCCGGTCGACTCGGGCACCAGCAGGCCGAAGAGCCCGAGGTCGCCGAGCGCCGCCCACAGCTTGTCGACCGCCGACGGGTCGCCGCCGGGCCAGGCCGCCCGGACCACGTCGGGCGGGCAGGCGTCGGTGAGCAGGTCGTGCACGCCGGCGGCCAGCGAGCGCGCGTCGTCGGACAGCCCGAAGAACATCAGCCCCGCGCCGCCCGCGGCAGGCCGAGCAGCCGCTCGGCGACGATGTTGCGCTGCACCTCGTTGGTGCCCGCGTAGATGGGGCCGGCCAGCGAGAAGAGGAACCCGCGGGCCCACGGCCCGTCCACCTCGGCCACGGGTCCGAGCAGGTCGAGCGCCGCCGACTGGATCCGCACGTCGAGCTCGCTCCAGAACAGCTTGTTGAGCGACGACTCCCCGACACGCTCGCGGCCGGAGACGCTGTTGGTGACCTGCTGCAGGGTGAACAGCCGGTAGGCCTCGGCGTCGATCCAGGCTTGGGTGATGCGCTCGCGCAGCGACCCCGTCAGGGCTTCGGGATGCTGCCGCGCCAGTGCGACCAGCCGGTCGACCGCGGCGGTGAAGCGGCCGGGGGAGCGCAGCGTCAGCCCGCGTTCGGACCCGGTGGTCGCCATCGCGACCCGCCAGCCGGCGCCGACGCCGCCGAGCACGGCCGAGTCGGGCACGAACACGTCGTCGAACCAGACCTCGGCGAAGCCCTCGTCGCCGTCGAGCCGGCTGAACCCCCGCACGGTCACGCCGGGCGCGTCGAGCGGCACGAGGAAGTAGGTGAGCCCGCGGTGACGCTGCGACGCCGGGTCGCTGCGGAACAGGCCGAACAGGTGCGTGCAGAACGCGCCGCGCGTCGTCCACGTCTTCTGCCCGAACAGGCGCCAGCCACCACGGGACTCGTCGCGCTCGGCCCGGCTGGTCAGCGACGCCAGGTCGCTGCCGGCGCCGGGCTCGGACCAGCCCTGGCACCACAGGTCGTCGGCTGCGGCCATCCGTGGCAGCAGCGTGTCCTGCTGCTCCTGCGTGCCGAACGCGAACAGCGTCGGCGCCAGCAGGAAGATGCCGTTCTGCGTGACGCGCTGCGGCGCGCCGGCCCGGTAGTACTCCTCCTCGAACGCCAGCCACTCCCAGACCGAGGCGTCGCGCCCGCCGTAGGCCGCCGGCCACGACACCACCGACCAGCGGGCCGCGTGCAGCGTCTTCTCCCACTCGACGTGCAGCGTGAAGCCCTCACGGGTGTCGCCCGACGGGAGCGGCTCGCGGGGCACGTGGTCGGCGAGCCAGTCGCGCGCCTCGGCACGAAAGGCCTGCTCCTGCGGGGATTCGGTCAGGTCCACGACGCGGCTTCCTTGCGCACGAGCCCGCCGGCGTAGACGCGCCAGTAGTCGTCGGCCAGCTGCGCGTGCCCGTAGGCGCGGGTCGGCCGGAACCATCGCGCGGTCAGCCAGAGCCCGTCGCGCAGCAGCGGGTAGAGGACCTTCACCGGCACGTCGGCGCGGAAGGCACCGCTACGCACGCCCTCCTCGAGCACGGACACCCAGGCGGCACGCACGGCCCTCGTCGACTCCTCGACGAAACCGTCGCTGGCCCGCAACCGGTGCGCGTCGCTCTGGTAGATCTCCGTCGCTCGCGGATGCTTCGCGATCATCTCGAGGCTCACGTCGACGAGCCCGCGCAGCTTCTCGGTGGCCTCGCCGGTGCCCGCCACCACCTCGTCGTAGCGCTCCCGCAGCTCCTGCAGGAACGTCGCCAGCACCGCCTCCACGATCTCGTCCTTGGAGGTGAAGTGGTGGTAGAGGCTGCCCGAAAGGATCCCTGCGGCGTCGGCGATCTCGCGCACCGTGGTCGCGGCCACACCTTGCCGGGCGAAGAGCTCGGCGGCCTCGCGGAGAATCACCTCGCGACGGTCCTGCGGCCGGGCCACGCGACCTCCCTGGGCCGAGCGTGCGGTGACGTTGACGGTGCTACCGGCCGATCATACTGTCCTACCAAGCGCTTGCTACATCGTCGGAGTCCGCCTGTGCCTGCCCTGACTTTCCCTGCCGTCCTGGCTGCCGCGGCGGCGGAGGTGCCCGACGACGAGGCGCTGGTCTTCGGCGACGCGCGCCTGACGTTCGCGCAGCTGCAGGAGCACGTACGCCGCTGTGCCCGCGCGTTCCTCGCCACCGCCATCCGGCCCGGCGACCGGGTCGCCATCTGGGCGCCGAACAGCGACCGCTGGGTGATCGCCGCCTGGGGCTGGTGTCGGTCGGGGCCGTGCTGGTGCCGGTCAACACCCGCTTCAAGGGCGAGGAGGCGCAGCACGTCCTGGCTGCGACCGGCGCGCGGCTGCTGGTCGTCGACGACGGGTTCCTCGACGGCAACCGGTTGGCGATGCTCGCGACCGCCGAGCCGCTGCCGGCGCTGGAGACCGTCGTGCGCTTAGACGGCGAGGGCGACGACGGCTGGGCCCGGTTCCTCGATCGCGCGAACACCGTCGACGAGGCCGACGCCGGGAAGGCGGCCGACGGGGTGGCGCCGGACGCCGTCTCGGACCTCATCTTCACGTCGGGCACCACCGGCCGGCCCAAGGGCGTGATGGTCACCCACGAGCAGGGCGTGCGGCTGTTCAGCACGTGGGCGCAGACGGTCGGGCTGCGTCGCGGCGACCGGATGCTGGTGGTCGCGCCGTTCTTCCACACGTTCGGTTACAAGGCCGGGATGCTCGCCTGCCTGGTGCAGCGGGCGACGCTGCTGCCGGTGCAGGTGTTCGACGTGCCCGCGACCATGGATCTCGTCCAGCGCGAGAAGGTCACGGTCGTGCCCGGCCCGCCGACGTTGTACTCCACGCTGCTGGAGCACCCGCAGCGCTCGGCGTACGACCTGTCGTCGGTGCGCCTCGCGGTCACCGGGGCGTCGGTCGTGCCGACCGAGCTGATCCGCCGGATGCGCGACGAGCTGGGGTTCGAGACGGTGCTGACGGCCTACGGGCTGACCGAGTGCGGGGGTTACGCGACCGGCTGCCGGCAGGGCGATCCGGACGAGGTCGTCTCGTTGACGAGCGGCCGGGCGATCGACGGCGTCGAGGTGCGGGTCGTCGACGAGCAGGGTGCGCCGGTGGCCACCGGCGAACCGGGCGAGGTCGTCGTCCGCGGCTACAACGTCATGCTCGGCTACTGGGAGGACCCCGAGGCGACCGCTGCCGCCGTCGACAGCGACGGCTGGCTGCACACCGGCGACGTCGGCGTGCTCGACGAGGGCGGCAACCTGCGGATCACCGACCGGCTGAAGGACATGTACGTCGTCGGCGGCTTCAACGCCTACCCGGCCGAGGTCGAGCAGGTGCTGGTGCGCCACGAGGCGGTGTCGGAGGCTGCCGTCGTCGGCGTGCCGGACGAGCGGCTCGGCGAGGTGGGCCAGGCGTTCGTGGTAGCGCGGACCGGCGCACAACCGGATCCCGACGCGCTGATCGCCTGGTGCAGGGAACGGCTGGCCGGCTACAAGGTGCCGCGCCGGGTGGTGCTCGTCGACGCCCTGCCCCGCAACGCGACCGGCAAGGTCGACAAGAAGCTGTTGCGTTCGTAGCGGGCGTCAGTGCTTGCCGAAGGACTCGCGGGCCCTGTCGGCGACGCCCGACAGGTTGAGCTCGAAGGTGTAGCCCTGCTCGTAGCGGTAGGAGCGGTGCACGTCCTGCAGATCGATGCCGTTGAGCGACTCCTTGGCTGCGCGGATGACGGTCGGGTCCTTCGCGGCGATGTCGCCCGCGACCTCGAGTGCGGCGTCGCGCAGCGCCTCGCGCGGCACCACCCGCAGGACCGATCCGAAGGCGTGCAGCTCGGCCGCGGTGGCGGTCGCCGCGGTGTAGACCATCGCTCGCATCTTGTGCTGCGGCACCAGCCGCGACAGGTGCGTCGCCGCGCCGAGCGCCCCGCGCTCGACCTCGGGCAACCCGAACGTCGCGTCGTCGCTGGCCACGATGACGTCGGCGTTGCCGACCAGCCCGATGCCGCCACCAAGGCAGAAGCCGTGCACCGCCGCGATCACCGGCACCGCGCACTCGTAGACCGCGGCGAAGGCGGCGAAGCAGCCGCGGTTGGCGCCGACCAGCGCGGTGAAGCCGCTGTCGCGCTGGAACTCCTTGATGTCGACGCCGGCGTTGAAGCCTCGCCCCTCGGCGCGCAGCACGACGGCGCGAACGCCGGGATCCTGGCCGGCGGCGCGGACGGCGTCGGCGAGTGCGAACCAGCCGGCGACCGGCAACGCGTTGACCGGCGGGTGGTCGACGACGACCTCGGCCACGCCGTTGTCGTGGACTCTCGAGGACACCGGGGGCATCGCGGCTCCTGACTACGGGTGCTGGCTGCTGACCGACACGACCTCGCCGGTCATGTACGACGAGTAGTCGCTGGCGAGGAAGACGATGACATTGGCGACCTCCCACGGCTCGGCGGCCCGCCCGAACGCCTCGCGTGCGGTCAGCTCCTCGAGCAGGTCCTCCGTGGTCACCTTGGCCAGGAACGGGTGCATCGCGAGGCTCGGCGCGACGGCGTTGACGCGTACGCCGTGCCTGGCGCCCTCCACGCCTGCGACCCGGGTCAACGCCATGACGCCGGCCTTGGCCGCGGCGTAGTGCCCCTGCCCCTCCTGCGCGCGCCAGCCGATCACCGAGGCGTTGTTGACGATGACGCCGGCGCCACGGGTCGTCATGTGCTTGAGCGCCGCACGGGTGCAGCGGAACGTGCCGGTCAGCGTCACGTCGAGCACCTGCTGCCACTGCTCGTCGGTCATCTCGGTCAGCAGCGCGGTGCCGCCGAGGCCGGCGTTGTTGACGAGCACGTCGAGGTGCCCGTGGTGCGACAGCGCGGTGTGGAACATCCGCTGCACCTCGGGCTCCTGGGTCACGTCGCAGGGGATCGCGAGCGGGCGCTCGCCGGCCAGCTCGGCGAGAGCATCGGCCGCCTCCTGCAGCCGCCGCTCGTGCCGGTCGGAGATGGCGACGGTCGCGCCCTCCTCGACGCAGCGCCTCGCGGTGGCGAAGCCGATGCCGGTGCCGGCGGCCGCGGTGACGAGCACGGTCTTGCCGGCGAGCAGCCCGTGCGCGGGGACCGGCTCGGGAATCTGAAGATCAGGCACAGAACCACTCCAGCACCTCGGTCGCCTCCCGCTCGATCCGGTCGAGCAGCTCGGCGCACGACGGCAGGTCGTCCAGCAGCCCGACGACCTGGCCGGAGGCCATGACGCCCAGGTCGGGCCGGCCGTCGACCATCGCGGCCTTGAGCAGCATCGGCGTGTTGGCGGCCATCAGCGTCTGGCTCCACGACAGCTCGCCGCTGCGCTTCATCGCCAGCCCCTCCGACACCATCTGCCGCCACGGGATGCCGGACATCCGCTGGAACGACACCGCCGAGCGCGCCGAGCGCGCCAGCCGGCCGGTTGCGCGGCGGCGCTCCAGCGCGTCGACCAGCGGCGTGCGCAGCACCCGGTGCGGCATGCCGTCGACCTCGCGCGTCACCACGGTGTCGGTCACGCCCTTGCCCAGGTAGACCTGCTTCACCACGTCGCTGACCGCGCTGTCGCTGGTCAGCAGGAACCGCGTGCCCATCGCGATCCCCGCGGCGCCGTAGGCCAGCGCGGCCACCAGGCCGCGGCCGTCGAAGAACCCGCCGGCGGCGATGACCGGGATGTCGACCGCATCGACCACCTGCGGCAGCAGCACGGTCGTCGGCACCTGGCCGGTGTGCCCGCCACCTTCGCCGCCCTGCACGATGACCGCGTCGGCGCCCCAGCCGGCAACCTTCTCGGCGTGCCGGCGCGCACCGATCGACGGCATCACGACCATGCCGTGGTCCTTGCAGCGCGCGATCAGATCCTGCTTCGGCGCCAGCGCGAACGACGCGACCCGCACGCCCTCTCGCGCCATCAGGTCGATGCGCTGCACGACGTCGGCCGCGTCGGCGCGCAGGTTGACGCCGAACGGCTCCGACGTGCGCGACTTCACCTCGGCGATGGCCCTGGCGAGCTCGTCGTACGTCATCGTCGCGGAGGCGAGGATGCCGAGCCCGCCGGCGTTGGCGGTGGCCGACGTCAGCCGCGCACCGGACACCCAGCCCATGCCGGTCTGCACGACCGGGCGGCGTACGCCGAACAGCTCGCACGCTCGCGTTTGCAGGGCGGGGTGCATCAGTCGGGCACCTCGCGGCTGCGCAGGCTTCGGGGGTCGAGCACCTCGCGGATCAGGTGCAGCTCCTCGCCGGTGGGCAGCCGTGTCTCGGTGGCGCCGTCGGTGACCAGGTCGAAGCCGGTGGCGGCCTGCACCTCGTCGACGCCGACGCCGGGATGGGTGGACACGAGCCGCATCGTCCCGCTCGGGCCGCCGAAGTCCAGCACCGCCAGGTCGGTGACGACGCGGCGGATGCAGTGGAAGCGGGCCGCCTCTCCCGTCGCGCGGTCGTAGCCCACGCCGGAGACCATGTCGACCTGCGGCACGAAGACGCGGGGGGAGTGTTTCGGCACCCAGTAGCTGGTCGGGTGGTTGACGGTGTTGCCGGGCGCGCCGCGCACGCCGAGCAGCTGCACGGTGGGCCTGGCGTGGTCGCCGATGCAGGAGATGTTCTGGTTGCCGTAGCGGTCGATCTGGCTGGCGCCCATCATCACGTGCCGACGGCCGGCCCAGAGCAGGTCGAAGATCGAGCGGTAGGGGATCCAGCCCTCGGCCGTGGCCGGCGGGGGGGCGTCGATCGGCCACGTCCCGGTGACGTAGGTCGCCTCGCCGTCGGTCAGCAGCAGGTCGGGCGCGAACGTCTCGCGGGCCAGCCGGGCACCGAGGCTCGGCAGCAGGCCCATCGGGCTGACCAGGATCTCGCCGTCGCCGCGGAACACCTCCGCGCAGGCGACCGCGCACACCTCCGCGCGGGTGGCACTCATGACTGCTCCGCGAGGTAGCGCTCGTAGAAGGCGGGCCAGGCGTCGGGTTCCTTGGCTGCGGCGACGTACTGCTTCTGGAAGTCCTCGTCCCGGTCGTAGTCGGGCACGCAGGAGGTGAAGTGCGCGCCACCCGGGGCCTCGACCACGCCGTGCACCATCCAGCGGCTGATGCGCATCCGGGTCACGTCGTGCTTGGCGAGCTCCTCCGTCGGCACGACCCGCTCGCAGGACAGGTAGGCGCGCTCGGCGGCCTGGCAGTAGAGGTCGTCGAAGTAGAGGTCGGGGCCGAGGAACACCGCGTTGCCGCTCGGGTCGGCCCGGTTGAGGTGCACGAGCGCCGCGTCGAGGTGCAGGGCGGGTACGGCGACCAGCTCTTCGCCGCCGGCGTAGGGCGAGGTGACCGTGCGCAGGTCCGGGTTGACCCGCATGACGTCCGACCCGAGGCCGGCGCGTGTCGGCAGGAACGGCAGCCGCAGCGACGCGGCGTAGAGCCCCCACTGGAGCATGCCTTCGTCGAGCTCCGTGACCTCGATCGTGCCGGCCTTGCGCGCCGCCTGGAAGTGTGGCTCCAGCGGGATCGAGTCGAGCGAGACGAAGCCGAAGACCAGCCGCCGCACCTTGCCCGCTGCGCAGAGCAGCCCGACGTCGGGGCCGCCGTAGGAGACGACGGTCAGGTCGGTCACGTCGGAACGCAACAGGGCGCGCACCAGTGCCATCGGCTTGCGCCGCGAGCCCCAGCCCCCGATGCCGAGCGTCATGCCCGAGCGCAGCTCCCCGATCACCTGCTCGGCGGTCATCCGCTTGTCAGCCATGGATGTCAGGCCCCGTAGACCGGCGCCGGGGCGGGCGCCTCCTTGAGCAGCCGGCGCACGACCGGACCGATCTCGGCCGGCGACCAGCGCTCGCCCTTGTCCTCGCGCGGTCCGTGCTGCCAGCCGTCGGCCGGGCTGATTATGCCGCCTTCGACCTCGAAGACGCGGCCGGAGACGTCGCCGCTGTCCTCGCTCGCCAGCCACACCACGAGCGGCGAGACGTTGGCCGGGTCCATCGCGTCGAAGCCGTCCTCCGGCTTGGCCATCGTCGCGGCGAAGACCTGCTCGGTCATCGGCGTGCGGGCGGCGGGGGCGATCGCGTTGACCGTGATGCCGTAGCGGGCCAGCTCGGCCGCGGCCACCTGCGTCATCGCCGCGACCCCCGCCTTCGCGGCCGAGTAGTTGCCCTGTCCGACGCTGCCGAGGAGGCCGGCCCCGGACGAGGTGTTGACGATGCGGGCGGCCCGTTGCCGGCCGGCCTTGCTCTCGTCGCGCCAGTAGGCCGCGGCATGCCGCAGTGGGCAGAAGTGCCCCTTGAGGTCGACGCGGAGCACCTCGTCCCACTCGGCCTCGGCCATGTTGACGAGCATCCGGTCGCGCACCAGGCCGGCGTTGTTGACCAGGGCGTCGAGCTGGCCGAACTCCTCCAGCGCCGTGGCGACGAGTGCGGCGGCGTAGTCCCAGTCGGCGACGTCGCCGGTGCTGGCGACCGCGGTGCCACCCGCGGCCTTGATGTCGTCGACCACCTGCTGCGCGGCCGGCCCGACGTCGTTGACGACCACGGCGGCGCCGTCGGCGGCGAACGCGTGGGCGTGCGCCCGCCCGATGCCCTGACCGGCGCCGGTGACGATGACGACCCGGCCATGACTCGTGCCTGCCACTGCTGGCTCCCTTGGTCGCGGAGTGAGCAGAACCTACCAAGCGCTTGCCCGGGAGCGGTACTGTGCGCCCGTGCTGCACATGGAGCTCACGGCCGACCAGCGCGAGCTGCGTGACGAGCTGCGGGCCTACTTCGCGAGACTGCTGCCGCCGGAGGTCAAGGCGGAGCTGGGCGGCGAGGGCGACAACCCCGAGCTGTTCCGCCGGCTGGTACGCCAGATCGGTGCCGACGGCTGGCTCGGCCTCGGCTGGCCGAAGGAGTACGGCGGCGGGGGGGCGACGGCGTTCGAGCAGCTGCTGCTGTTCACCGAGGTGCAGCGGGCGGGCGCGCCGTTCCCCTTCGTGACCATCAACACCGTCGGTCCGACGCTGATGGCGTTCGGCACGCCCGAGCAGAAGGCCCACTACCTCCCGCGCATCCTCGCCGGTGAGTGCCTGTTCGCCATCGGCTACACCGAGCCGGGGTCGGGCACCGACCTCGCGTCGCTGCGCACCCGGGCCGTGCGTGCGGGCGGCGAGTGGGTGATCGACGGCAACAAGGTGTTCACCAGCAGCGCGGGCCACTCCGACTACGTCTGGCTGGCCGCACGCACGAACCCCGATGCCCCGAAGCACAAGGGCATCTCGATGTTCATCGTGCCGACGGACAGCCCCGGCTTCTCCTGGGCGCCGCTGCACACCGTGGGCGGCAACATGACGACGACGACGTTCTACGACGGCGTGCGGGTGCCGGCCGGCAACGTCGTCGGCGAGGTCGACGGCGGCTGGCGGTTGATCACCGCCCAGCTCAACCACGAGCGGATCGGGCTCGCCGCGTTCTCCGGCCGCACCGAGGCGCTGTGGGAGGGCGTGCGCGACTGGTGCGTCGAGCAGGGGATCGCGGGCGAGCCGTGGGTGCGCCAGGACCTCGCCCGCACCTACGCGCAGGTCGAGGCGGTGCGGCTGCTCAACTGGCAGGTGGCCGCGGCGGTGCAGGACGGCACGGTCTCGGTGGCCGATGCCTCGGCCGCCAAGGTGTTCGGCACCGAGACCCACGTGTCGGTCTGCCGCACGCTGTTCGGCCTGCTCGGTGCTGCCGGTGCGCGGCGGCAGGGTCAGCCGGGCGCGCCGCTCGACGGCCGCGTCGAGGTGCTCACCCGCGGGTCGATCGTCAACACGTTCGGCGGGGGGGTCAACGAGGTGCTGCGCGACATGATCTGCACCACCGGTCTCGGCATGCCGCGAGGTGCCCGGTGAGCCTCGGACCCTCTGAGGACCAGCAGTCCCTCGTCGCGCTCGCGGACGAGACCTTCGCGCGGCGCACCGCGGGTGACCAGCTCGCGGCCCTCGAGCGGTCGACCTCGCGGGTCGACGACGAAGGTTGGCGGGAGGCCGCCGACGCCGGACTGCTCGGCATCGCCGTGCCCGAGGAGCACGGCGGGGCCGGGCTCGGGCTCGTCGAGCTGCTGCTCGTGCTGGAGCAGCAGGGCCGCCGGCTGGCCATGCTGCCGTTGTGGGAGACGGCGCTGGCCGGGCTCGCGCTCGGGCAGCACGGCACCGGACCGCAGCACGAACAGTGGTTGCCGCGCATCGCGGGCGGCCGCGCAACGCTCACCGTGGCGCTCGACCTGGTCGAGGGTGGCGTCGGCGTGCGGGCGCAGCGGACGGACGGCGGCTGGCGCCTCGACGGGCTGGTTGCGACCGTGCCGCACGGCCACGCCGCGGGTGCCGTGGTCGTCGAGGCCGAGGCCGGCGGGCAGCGGCAGCTGTTCCTCGTCGACATCACCGCCGACGGCGTACGCCGGGAGCCGGTCGAGACGACGACGCACGCCCTGGCCGCCGACCTGACGTTCGCCGGCGCGCCGGCCGAGCCGCTCGGCGACGCGGGCGCGGTCGGGTGGCTGCACGCGCGAGCGCGGCTCGCGCTGGCGGCGCTGGCGCTCGGGGTGGCCCACGGGGGAGTGCACGACGCCGCGGCCTACGTCTCCAGCCGCGAGCAGTTCGGCCGGCCGCTCGCGACGTTCCAGGCGGTGAGCCAGCAGGTCGCCGACTGCTACTGCGACGTGCAGGCGATGCGGATGACGCTGTGGCAGGCCGCGTGGGCGGTCGAGCACCACGACGACGCGCGTGCCGCGGTCGGCGTCGCGACGTGGTGGGCGACCGACGCGGGGCTTCGGGTGCAGCACCGCGTGCAGCACCTGCACGGCGGCATGGGCGCGGACACGACCTACCCCGTACACCGCCGGTTCCTCTGGGCGATGGAGATCGACGCGCTGCTCGGCGGCGCCTCCTGCCAGCTCGCCCACCTCGGCCCGCGGCTCATCGAGGCCTAGGCCGCCGCAGGCCTCGACCATCCAACCGGCCATCTCTTCTCGGCTGGCGCTGGCAGGTACTTGCGTGCTGTATGCATATCTGGGACACTTCGGACGTGATCGACCCGTCGCTCAGCCGGCTCGCGCAGGCGCTCAACGACCTCTACCGGTTGTCCGGGTCGGCTCGCTTCCACGAGCGCACGGTCGAGTCGACAAAGGTCAACGTCACCCGCAGCGGGTTGCGCTTCCTGTCGCTGGTCGCCGACGTCGGCCCGATCTCGGCGACCAGGCTCGCGCAGGCGCTCGACCTCAGCCAGCCGACGGCGAGCCGGGTGCTGCAGCAGCTCGAGGCCGCCGGTTTCGTCAGCCGGCAGGCGCACGACAGCGACGGCCGGGTGTCGCACTACGTCGCCACCCGCAAGGGCAAGCGGGCGCTGGAGCGCGTGCACCACTACCACGTCAGCCAGCTGACCGAGGCACTCGCCGACGTCGACCCACAGCACCGGGCGACGCTGGCCGCCGCGGTCACCGAGCTCGTGGAGCGGCTGCACCGCAGCGAGCTGCCGAGCTCCCGGCGTACCGCCTGATCTCCCCAGGAGGCAAGACCGTGACTGCCGTCGACGAGACCCGCGTCATCCAGACCAGCACGCCGCCGGCCCGGTACGCGCGCGGCTGGCACTGCCTCGGCCCGGCGCGCATGTTTCGCGACGGCAAGCCGCACGGCGTCTACGCCTTCGGCGGCAAGCTCGTCGTCTGGCAGGGGGCCGACGGGGAGCTGCACGCTCTCGACTCCTACTGCCGGCACATGGGTGGCGACCTGAGCCAGGGCACCGTGCAGGGCGACAACCTGGCCTGCCCGTTCCACGGCTGGCGCTGGGGTGGCAACGGCAAGTGCCAGGAGATCCCCTACGCCCGGCGGGTGCCGCCGCGGGCGCGCACGAAGTCGTGGCTGACGCTGGAGCGCAACGGTCACCTGTTCGTCTGGCACGACCCCGAGGGCAACCCTCCGCCCGACGACGTGACGATCCCGGTCTTCGACGGTTACGACGCGGGCGAGTGGACCGACTGGACCTGGGAGCAGATCCCGGTCGACAACAGTCACTCCCGCGAGATCGTCGACAACATGGTCGACATGGCCCACTTCTACTACATCCACAAGGGCCTGCCGACCTACTTCAAGAACGTCTTCGAGGGCCACCTCGCGACGCAGTACTACGCCGGCACCAACCACGAGACTGCGGCGACCGGTGCCCCGATCGAGATCGGGGTCTTCGAGGGGCAGCTGACGAAGTCGGAGGCCACCTACTTCGGCCCCGCCTACCTCGTCGACTGGCTCGAGGACAACTACGGCGGCATGACGATCTCGTCGATCCTCATCACCGCGCACTACCCGGTGACGCCCAACTCGTTCGTGCTGCAGTACGGCATGATCGTCAAGAAGATCCCCGGCCTCGACGACGAGACGATGGCCAAGGTCGCCCGCAAGATGACCCGGATGATCGGCGAGGGGTTCCTGGAAGACGTCAAGATCTGGCAGCACAAGACCCGGATCGACAACCCGCTGCTGTGCGAGGAGGACGGGCCGGTCTACCAGCTGCGCCGCTGGTACGAGCAGTTCTACGTCGACGTGGCCGACATCGCGCCCGAGATGGTGCAACGCTTCGAGTTCGAGATCGACACGACTCGCGCGGTCGAGTCGTGGCAGAAGCAGCTGGTGGAGGCGGCGCAGGCCGGCGGCCAGGTGGGCGACGTCGCTGCCGCCCGCGCCTAGACCGGTGGCGGTGCTCCGGGACGAACGCGACGACGGCCGCTCGATGCAGGAGCTGGCCTGCCGTCGCTGCGGCACCACGGTGCTGGTGCGCAAGGACACCTTCGCGCAGACCAGCATCCAGTGGTGCACGGATCCTGGGCAGTCGTGCGCCGAGCTGGCCGAGCGCCGCGCCGCCGGTGCCAGCACCGCGCGGGTCGCGGCCTGCGAGTCCTTGCGCGCGAGCATCGACGACGCGGTCGCCAGCGGGCGCCTCCGGTGGGGGACCGGTGAGTGACCACGCCCCGCGCGAGCTGACGGTCAAGGAGATCGTCCGGGAGACCGACGACGCGCACTCCGTCGTCTTCGACGGCCCGCCGATGCCCTACCGGCCCGGCCAGTTCCTCACCCTGCGCATCCCGAGCGACCGGGAGCCGACCGCACGCTGCTACTCGCTGTCGAGCTCGCCGCACGTCGATGACCTGATGAAGGTGACGGTCAAGCGCACCGTCGACGGCTACGGGTCCAACTGGGTCTGCGACAACGTGCGGCCGGGCACGGTCATCGAGGTCCTGCCACCCGCCGGTCACTTCACCCCGAAGGATTTGTCCGGCGACCTGCTGCTGTTCGCCGGCGGCAGCGGCATCACCCCGGTGATGTCGATCGTGAAGAGCGCGCTCGCCACCGGCACCGGCCACCTCGTGCTCGTCTACGCCAACCGTGACGAGCGATCGGTCATCTTCGCCCGCGAGCTGGCGGACCTGTCCGCGCGGCACCCCGACCGGTTGTCCGTCGTGCACTGGCTGGAGTCGGTGCAGGGGGTGCCGGCGACCGCCCAGCTGGCGGAGCTGGCCCGGCCCTACACGGCGTACGACGCGTTTCTCTGCGGCCCGGCGCCCTACATGGATGCCGTGAGCGCTGCGCTGACCTCGCTCGGGGTGCCGCGGGCCAACATGCACCTCGAACGGTTCGTCAGCCTCTCCGGCAGCAGCTGGGGGCAGCCCGTCGAGGTCGTCGACGACGGTGGCCCGACCGCGACCGTGCACGTGGAGCTCGACGGAGAGAGCTTCGAGGTGGCCTGGCCCGTGCAGTCACACCTGCTCGACGTGCTGCTGGCCAAGGGCCTCGACGCGCCCTACTCCTGCCGCGAGGGCAACTGCAGCGCCTGCGCCTGCCGGCTGGTCGAGGGCGAGGTGGAGATGGTCGACAACCAGGTGCTCGAGCAGGAGGACCTGGACGAGGGCTGGATCCTGGCCTGCCAGTCGCTGCCGAAGACCGGCGTCGTGAAGGTGAGCTACGACTGAGTCGTCGGGAAGGCCGGCGGGCGCTTCTCCTTGACCGCCGCCATCCCCTCGGCGACGTCGTCGCCGAGGAAGGTCAACATCTCGTAGGCGACCGACGTGTCGAATGTCGGGCCGGCGAGGCGCAGCCAGTTGTTCAGCGACCGCTTGGTCAGCCGCACCGCGTGCTGCGGCCCGGTAGCCAGCCGCTGGGCAACGTCGTGAGCCGTGTCCATGAGCTCGCCCGCCGGCACGCAACGGCTGACCAGCCCGATCCGCTCCGCCTCCTGGCCGTTGATGAAGTCGGCCGTCAGCAGGTAGTACTTGGCCTTGGCCATCCCGCACAGCAGCGGCCAGATGATCGCCGCGTGGTCGCCCGCGGCCACGCCGAGCCGCAGGTGCCCGTCGGTCAGCCGCACGTCCTCGGCGATGATGCTGATGTCGGCCATGAGCGCGACCGTGAGCCCCGCGCCGACGGCGGTGCCGTTGATCGCCGAGATGATCGGCTTGTCGCAGTTGACCATGTTGTAGACGAGGTCGCCGGTCTCCTTCATCATCCGGACGATCTCGGAGTAGTTCTGCGTCATCCGCTCGACCATCGCGAGGTCGCCGCCGGCGGAGAATGCCTTGCCCGCGCCCGTGACGACGACCACGCGCGTGTCCGGATCGCGGTCGACGTCGGTCCAGACGGTGGCCAGCTCGGTGTGCAGCGGCTCGTGCGTCGCGTTCATCCGGTCCGGCCGGTTGATCGTGATCTGCAGCACGCCGTTGTCGCGCCGCTCGAACAGCAGGTGCTCGTAGGAGCCGTAGTTCATCGTCTCTCCGTCGTCTCGGTCGGGTGCGTCGTGGGCCGTCAGCCGTGCATCGTCAGGCCGCCGCTGACCGACAGCACCTGCCCGGTCACGAAGCCGGCCGGCTCCGAGGCGAAGTAGGCGATCGCGTGCGCGACGTCGTCGGGCGTGGCCAGCCGACGCATCGGGATCGCCCGCTCCAGCGCCTCCTGGATGCGCTCCGGCTGGCGGCGGAACAGCGGCGTCTCGGTCGGGCCGGGGCAGACGGCGTTGGCCGTGATCGCGTGCCGCGCCATCTCGCGGGCGATCGACTTGGTGAACGCGATGACGCCGCCCTTGGCGCCGGCGTAGACCGACTCGCCGCTGCTGCCGACCCGGCCCGCGTCGCTCGCGACGTTGACGATGCGGCCACCCGCCCCGCGCTCGACCATCGCCGGCAGGAACGCGTGCGCCATGCGTACGACGCCGAGGTAGTTGATCGCGACGACCTTCGCCCAGAAGTCTGGCGTGGTCTCGAGGAACTGGTAGGTCTCGTCCCAGCCCGCGCAGCTGATCACCACGTCGAGCGCCCCGAGAGCATCGGCGAGTGCGGCGACCGAGCGGTCGTCGGTGACGTCGACGCCGTAGCCCGTGATGCCGTCGGCCGCCGCCGCGGTCTCGTGCGCCGACGCCTCGTCGAGGTCGGCGGCGGCGACCCGGTAGCCGAGGTCGGCGAGCAGGAGGGCGGTGGCCCGGCCGATGCCGGAGCCCGCGCCGGTGACGACGGCGGTGCGGTCAGTGGTCATCGGCAACACCCTCGCATCAGGACAGTGTCGCGCCGAAGGCCAGGCCGATGCCGTAGGTCGCTCCGGCGGCGGCCGCCACGATCAGCGCCTGGCGCACCGCACCGTAGCCCGCGTGCCGACCGCTGCTGCGACTGACCACGGCCCCGGTCAGCAGGCTGGCCGCCATCGTCAGCCCGACCGACCACCCGGCGGCAGTGGCCCCGCGGCCGAAGAACCACGGCAGCAGCGGCACGGCCGCGCCGAGGGCGAACAGCAGCAGCGACGTGACCGCTGCCGTCCACGGTGAGCCGAGCTGGTCGGGGTCGACGCCGAACACCGTGCGCGCGGTGAAGCGCAGGAAGCGCGGCTCGTCGAGCGGCAGCTCCGTGCTCGCCACCTGCGCGGTGCTGCGACCCAGGCCGGCGTGCTCCAACCGGTCGGTCAGCTCCCGGAGGACCAGCCGCGGGTTGCGGGCGACGAGCCGGCGTACGTCGGACAGCACGGACTCGTACAGCTCGACCTGGCTGCGTACGGAGATCCACTCGCCCGCCGCCATCGACAGCGCGCCGGCGATCAGGCTGGCGAACCCGGCGAGCCGCACGCTCGACGCGGACGCGCCGGCGCCGGCCAGGCCAAGGATGAGGCTGACGTTGGTGACCAAGCCGTCGCTGACGCCGAGCACCGCCGCGCGGGCGCCGCCCGAGCTGACCTGGTTGACCCTCTTGTCGAGCTCTGCGGTGTCGCTCGCGGTGCCGGCCCGTGCCTCGGCGGTCACGTCCGCAGCCGGGCGAGGTCGGCGAGCACCGCGTCGGCATGGCCCTCGACGTCGGCCACGGTGTAGACGACCCGGACGACCCCGCCGGCGTCGATCAGGTAGGAGACGCGCTGGGGGTAGGCGGCGTACTGGTCGTCGTCGTCGCGGGTCACGCCGTAGGCGCGCCCGACGCTGCGGTCGACGTCGGACAGCAGCGGGAAGCCGAACGCCTGCGCGTCGGCGAACTCCTTGTTCGCCTCCGGCGGGTCGAACGACGCTCCGACGACGGCGCAGCCGGCGGCGGCGAACTCCGCGGCCCTGTCCCGCAAGGCCCAGCCCTCCACCGTTCAACCGGGCGTGGAGGCCTTGGGGTACCACCAGAGCAGCAGCCAGCGACCGGCGAAGTCGGCCAGCCGGACCGTGCGGCCGTCCTGGTCGGGCAGCGCGAAGCCGGGCGCAGGCGTCCCTGGCGCGAGCATGGCAGCAAGCGAATCACAGCGCCCGGCCCGGTGTTTGGGGACGGGCGTCGGTGGTAGTTCGCGGCTGACGACCCCCACGGCGAGGAGCACGGCGATGCGATGGCTGCCTACGTTGACCGGACCCGGTTCGTCGCGCCGATCCCACGGTCAGCGGGTGCGCGGTGCCGAGCACGTCATCGACCACTGGGCGCGCAACGTCGAGCACGGTCGCTTCGAGCGGTCGCTGTCGGCGCTGACGGCGGTCTCGGCGGCGGTGACGACGGCAGAGATCTACTTCGAGCACTACAAGGCGAGCTTCGGCAACAAGTGGATGTGGAGCCCGATCCTCGTCACCCCGCCGGTCATGGTGGCCGGCATCGGCGGCGTGTTCTCCCGCAAGTGGGCGAAGACCGTCCTCCCGATCACCGCCGGGATCTACACGGCCAACGGCCTGCTCGGCGAGTACTTCCACGCGCGTGGGGTCGCCCGCAAGCCGGGGGGCTGGGCCAACGCGTCGTACAACGTCCCCACCGGTCCACCGATCGCCGCGCCCGGGCTGATGTGCATCGTCGGCGGCATGGGCCTGCTCGCGGCGCTGCTGCGGCGGGAGGACTGACGTGGCCGACCCGTCCCTGCCGCACCACCTGCCGAAGCGCCGGCCGGGCAACAAGCCGGGCGACCCGGCCGAGACCTGGCCGCGGCAGCGCGTCGGGACGACGCCGCAGATGATCGGTCGCTACCCCGACTACGACGTGCTGTCGGTCGCCGACACGTGGGACGAGGCAACCCGCAAGGTCGTCCTCGCTCGGCTCGACCCGCCCGGGCCGTTGCGGTTCTTCTCCGCGAGGGAGGAGCCGACCGTGCGGGCGTTCTGCGACCTGGTGACCGACCAGCACGCGGAGCCGCGAGTCCCGGTCGTCAGCGCGATCGACGCCAAGCTGGCCGACGGCCGGCTCGACGGGTTCCAGTACGCCGACATGCCGGACGACCGCGACACCTGGCACCTGGTGCTGGCCGGGCTGGAGCACACCGCGCAGCAGCGGCACGGCCGGGCGTTCGCGCACTGCGCGCCCGGTGCGCAGGAGGCGATCGTCGACGGCTTCTCGCAGGGCGACCTCGACGGCGGCCCGTGGGAGCAGCTCAACGTGTCGCGGGCGTGGTCGGTCGTCCTGCGCGCGGTGCTCGAGGGCTTCTACTCCCACCCGTGGTCGTGGAACGAGATCGGCTTCGGCGGGCCGGCCTACCCCCGGGGCTACATGCGGCTCGGGCCGACCAGCACGCTCGAGCCCTGGGAGAAGCCGGGCGCCGGCAACGAGGACCCGGCACCGGTCGCGCAGCAGATCGAGCAGCGCCGCCGCGCCGACGAGGGTCGCTGATGAGCGGCTTGCGCTACGCGCTGAAGGGAGCCGTCGGCCCGCGCGACAACGACTCCCGCTTCCTGCTCGACGTCCACTCCCGGCAGCTGCCCGGCGAGGACACGATGCGTCGCTACGACGACAGCGACGAGGTCGACCTCGTGGTCGTCGGGGCGGGCGCCGGTGGGTCGGTGCTCGCGCAGCGGCTGGCCCGGCGGGGCTGGCGGGTGGTCATCATCGAGGCGGGGCCGTTCTGGCACCCCGACGAGGACTGGGTGTCCGACGAGGCCGGATCGCACGCGCTCTACTGGACGCAGAAGCGGATCATCGGCGGCAGCGACCCGGTCGCGATGGGTCACAACAACTCCGGCCGTGGGGTCGGTGGGTCGATGATCCACTATGCGGGCTACACGCCGCGGTTCCATCCGTCCGACTTCGAGACCTACTCGCGCGACGGGGTCGGCGCCGACTGGCCGATCTCCTACTGGGATCTCGAGCCGCACTACCGCCGGGTCGAGCGCGAGCTGCCGGTGGCCGGGCAGGACTGGCCCTGGGGCGACCCGCACAAGTACCCCTTCAGCCCCCATCCGATCAGCGCGCCGGCCGCCGTGTTGTGGCGCGGCGCCCGCAAGCTCGGCATCGAGATGCGGGTCGGGCCGGTGGGCATCGTCAACGGGACGTTCGGCAACCGGCCGCACTGCATCTACCGCGGCTACTGCCTGCAGGGGTGCAAGGTCAACGCGAAGGCCAGCCCCTACGTGACCCACCTGCCCGATGCGCTGGCCCACGACGTCGAGGTCCGGGCCGACTGCATGGTGTCGCGGGTCGAGATCGACGACGCGAGCGGCCGTGCCATCGGCGTGACCTACCTGCGCGAGGGCGACCGCACCGAGCGGCTGCAGCGCGCCAAGGTCGTCGCCGTCGCGGGCTACTCCATCGAGACGCCGCGGCTGCTGCTGCAGTCGACCAGCCGCCGGCACCCGCACGGGCTCGGCAACAACCACGACCAGGTCGGCCGTTACGTCATGGTGCAGGGCGCGACCCAGACCGCGGGGCGGTTCGGGCAGGAGCTGCGTTCCTACAAGGCGCCGCCGCCCGAGGTGTCGAGCGAGCAGTTCTACGAGACCGACGAGTCGCGCGGCTTCGCACGCGGCTTCTCCATCCAGACCGTGCACCCGCTGCCGATCGCGTGGGCCGAGCACGTGCTCGCCGACGGGCACTGGGGCGCGGCGCTGCGGGAGTACATGCGCGACTACAACCACTGGGCGACGGTCGGCGTGCTCAACGAGCTGTTGCCGCACGCCGACAACCGGGTCACGCTGGCCGACGAGACGGACCCCTACGGTCTGCCGGTCGCCCGCTTCGACTACAGCCTCGGCGACAACGACCACGCGAACATGGAGTTCTCGACGAAGATCATCCAGGACATCCTGCATGCGGCGGGCGCGCAGGACGTGCTGACGGTTCAGCGCTTCGCGCATCTCATCGGCGGCGCCCGCATGGGCACCGCACCGGACAACTCGGTCGTCGACGCCGGGCATCGGGTGTGGGACGTGCCCAACGTCTACATCAGCGACGGCTCGGTCTGCCCGACTCAGGGCAGTGCCAACCCGGCACTCACGATCATGGCGCTGGCGTCACGGCTCGCCGACCGGCTCGCGGCCGGCTGACCGGGCCGGCTCGCCGGCTTCGGCGCCCGGCTCCTCGGCGTACGGCTCGCCGGCGCCCTCCCCCCGGCGGCTGCGGCGCCGGTCGCCGCGCCGGTCGCCGAGGGTGTTGGCGACGGAGGCGTCGGCGGTCGCCACGTCGCGCGGGTAGGTGCGCAGGGCGATCAGGACTATCAGCCCGGCGGCGATGACGACGACGAGGAAGAGCAGGAACGTGTAGCCCAGCGCCTCCGAGTGGTCCCCGCCCGCCCGGTTGCCGCCGAACGTCACGTTGCCGCCGAACAACCGGTCGGAAACCAGCCCGAAGGTCACCGGCGCCGCCGCGTCGAGGACCCCGCGCAGGGCCGAGCGGATGCCTTCGGACCGGCCCCAGAGATGGGGGTGGATGATGTCGAGCCGCGCCGCGTCCTGCGGCGGGTTGGCCGCGCCGAGCAGCCCTGCGCCGATCGTGAGCAGTGGGATCGCGATCCAGAGCTGTGTCAGCAGGAAGGCCGGTGCCAGGAACACCGAGATCGTGAGCATCACGACCGCCGGCACGATGACGCGGGCGTTGACCACGCCGCGGGCCATGAGCTTGTCCGACACGCGGCCGCCGGCGTAGACCCCGGCGAGTGCGCCGAGCCCGATGACGATGACGAGCGTGGAGGCGAGGCTCTTCGAGATGCCGTAGTGGTCCTGGGCGAAGATGATCGCGAACGTGCGCAGCCCGGAGAAGTAGAAGTAGCCGAGCGCGGACGCGATGATGATGACGACGTCGGTGCGCACCCTCAGCACGTAGCGCACCGCCCACCAGAGGTTCTTCTTCGCCGGGTCCTTGGTCAGGATCTGGTTGCGGTACGGCTCGGTGTGGTTCTGCTCGACCACCTGCTCGACGACGCCCTCGCGGGCCTCGGCGATCGCCGCCTCCTCTTCGCGCCGCTGGTTCTTCGGGGGCATGTCCTCGACGTCGTCGGCGTCGACGAGCTCCTCCTGCCCCTCGCTCAGCCGGCTCTGCCCGCCCCGAGCCGGTTCCGGCAGCCGCCAGACGACGTAGGTGAGCACGGCGCTCGGGATGATCAGCCACCAGAACGCGTAGCGCCAGCTCAGAATGGCCGACAGGTAGCCGGACCCGACGAACCCGAAGCCGGTGCCGAGCAGCTCGCCGGCCAGGATGAACCCGTACATCCGCGCCCGCGCCTTCGCCGGGAAGAAGTCGCCGGTGAGTGAGGCGATCGTCGGACCCGCGGTGGCGGTGACCGCACCGAGCCCTATCCGCGACATGATCAGCCAGACGTAGGACTCCGCGGCCCCGGAGAAGAACGTCGCGACGGCCCACATCGCGATGCTCAGCGCGAGCAGCCGGGTACGTCGGACCCTGTCGGTCAGCGCGCCGACCGGGATGGTGAAGATCGCGCCGATCAGCGTGGAGGCGGTGACCAGCAGACCGATGTCGGTGTTGTTGATCCCGAACGCGCGTTTGAGGTCGTCGGCGGTGGCCGACACCGTGCCCAGGTCCGCGCCGTTCAGCGCGAGGACCGCGGCGAGGATCGCGATCACCTGCAGGCGCGCGGGCCCGCCGATCTCGTCGGCCAGCCGGTCGACGCCGCCGCGCGCCCAGCGCCGGGTGGACGCGACCGGGTGCGCCAGAGACGCGTTGGACACGGACCCTCCCGGCTGGCGCGCGGTCGACGATGCTGTCCGGATTGGTCCCCCGCGCGGTGCGGGCAGTAACCGCCGGGCGCCCCTCGGTCACCCGCGCCCGTGCCGCGGGCGCGGCGCGTCGTGAGCGGCTCGGCCGGGGCCGCGATTGCCGCCGCGTGTGCGCTGCTCGCTGCAACGGCGTACGGCGTCGCCTCGGTCCTGCAGGCCGTCGGCGTCGCGCGGGCCTCTTCCGGCGGCGCGCTCGGGGCTTCTCTCGTTCGGGAGTGGCGCTACCTGCTCGGCATCGGCTTGGACCTGCTCGGCTTCGTCGCTGCCGTCGTCGCGCTGCAGCGGTTGCCGCTGTTCTTCGTGCAGGCGGCCGCCGCCGGCAGCGTCGGCATCACCGCGCTGGTCGCGGCGCGCTGGCTCGGCAGCGCCTTGTCGCCCGTTGAGGCGCGTGCCGTGGTCGCACTCATTGCCGGCCTCGTCCTGCTCGCGGCCGCCGCGCGGCCGGAGCCCCCGACCCGGCTGTCCGACGCCGGGCAGTGGGCGCTGCTGGCCGGGACCACGGTGGCTCTCGCCGGCATTCTCGGCGCGGCGCAGCGGAAGAACTCGGCGGTTCTCGCCGTGGTCGCCGGTCTCGGCTTCTCGGGCAGCGCGATCGGAGCCCGCTCCTGGGTGCTGCCGCACTCGTTCACCGATCTGGTGACCGACCCGGTGTCGTGGGCGCTGGTGCTGTACGGCGTTCTCGGGGCCGGCGCGTTCGCCGTGGCCCTCGAGCACGGTCGGGTGACGACGGTGGCGGCCGTCACCTTCGTCGTCGAGACCTGCCTGCCGGCGGCCGTCGGTCTGGCCCTGCTCGGCGACCGGCCGCGTGCCGGACTCGTGCCGGTCGCCGCCGTGGGCTTCGTGCTGGCCATCGCGGCCAGCCTGCGCCTGGCCCGCTACGTCGAGCCGGCCGTCCGCGGTCCGGCATGAGGCGGCGGGAGCGCCGGCCGTCTGTCATCGTGGGGGCGTGGTGACGCCGTTGGAGTCCGAGCCGGCGTCGTCTCCCGCGGGGCGCCTGCGCGCGATCGGCAGCGTGATCTGGGCGGAGCGGCCCACCCCGTCGGCCACCCCGTTCACCGTGGGCTACCTGCTGCTGCTCGCCGGCAGCACCTTGGTGCTGGGCGTCGTCGACCACGACCTGCACCACAAGATCCTGGCCGAGTCGAGCACCGACGTCGCGCACCTGGAGTCTGCACCGGTGCGAGTGCTGGTCGCCAGTGCCCTGTGGTTGCCGGACATGCACTGGATCGCCTACGCGGTGCTGTTCGGGCTCGTGCTCTCGCCGGTGGAGCGGCGGGTGGGGCCGGGGTGGACGTTCGTCATCTTCGCCTCGGGCCACGTGCTGGCGACACTCGCCACCGAGCTGCCGGTGGAGGCGGCGATCGACGCTGGCTGGCTGCCGGCGTCCGCCGCGCACCGGCTCGACGTCGGGGTCTCCTACGGGTTCCACGCGGTGCTCGGCGCCATGCTGGGCATGTTCGCCGGACGCCGCCGGCGCGCGCTGGGTGCACTGGTCGCCGCCGCCGTGGTGATCCCGGTCGCCATCGACCACGACGTCACGACGATCGGGCACCTGATGTCGGTGGCCGTGGGCGTTGCCTGGTGGCCGTGGCTGCGCCGCCGTGGTCTGCTCGGCCATCCGGCCCTGGAGCCGTTCCGCGGCCGCTCGGTGCGCCGCCGGCGCCTGCCGGACGCGCTCGTTTCCACCCGAACGGGGTAGATTGCCGGCTGATGGGTCGTTCAGTCACGAAGCACCCCAAGACCTACGCCGACGCGGGCGAGGTGGCAGGCCTCGCGGGATGGGCGGAGGTCTTCTTCCGCCGCCGCGGCCCGCAGCTGCTCGCGGGCGCCGCTGCTGTCGCCGTGCCCGCCCGGCTGGCGATGGGTCGCTGGCGGCGTGACGACGCGATCGTGGCCGGTGCGATCGTCGGGCTGCACCCGTTCGCCGAGTGGGCCGTGCACGTCTACCTGCTCCACCGGCCGCCGCGGGTCCGCCACGGGCAGGTTCGCGAGTCGTACGTGGCGCGCACGCACCGCAGCCACCACCAGGACCCCACGGACATCGACCTGGTCCTGCTCCCGTTGCGTACGGTCGTCGGCCTCGTCGCGGTCAACGCCGTCCTCCCGATCGTCGGCCGTGACCGGCGGCGTGCGACGACCGGGGCGGCGACGTCGCTCGTGATGTTGCTCGGCTACGAGTGGGTGCACTTCCTCATCCACTCGCCGCACCAGCCGCGCACGGCGCTTTACCGAGCGCGCTGGCGGGGGCACCGCCTGCACCACTTCCGCAACGAGCGCTACTGGTTCGGCGTCGTCGCCACGGTGGCTGACAAGGTGCTCGGGACGGCGCCCGACCGCGACGGCGTGCCGGTCTCGCCGACGGCGCGGACGCTGCACCCGGTGTCAGTCGCCTAGTCGCTCGGTGAGGTAGTCGCGCAGTACGACTGCGTTGTTGTGCTCCTGGTCGCGCGAGCTGTAGAGGAGCGTGACGTCGCTCGTGCGCGCGGCATCCACGAGGGGCTGCCACGCCTGCGGGTCGGCGTCGAGCTCGGCGGTGTAGCGCCGGCGGAACTCCGCCCATTTCCCGGGGTCGTGTCCGAACCACTTGCGCAGCTCGGTGCTGGGCGCGACGTCCTTGAGCCAGCCGTCGACGTGCAGGTCCTCCTTGCGTACGCCGCGGGGCCACAGCCGCTCGACCAGGTAGACGTTGCCGTGCGCGGGCGCGTGGTCGTAGACGCGGGCCAGCCGGATGGCTCCCATGGCTGCCTCCGCCGCTGCTCGGGGACGTCCGATGCAACGCTACGACCTCGGCGGACACCGGTGAAAGACTCGGGCTCGTGACGACCTGGGTCGACGGGCGGATCGTGCCCGACGACGCCCCCGTGGTGCGGGCCGACGACCACGGTCTGCTCGTCGGTGACGGCGTCTTCGAGACCTGCGAGGTGCGCGACGGTGCCGTCTTCGCGCTGACCCGGCACCTGCGCAGGTTGCGGGCCTCCGCCGACTGCCTGGGCCTGGAGTTCGACGAAGACCGGGTGCGCGGTGGCATCACGGCGGTCCTGGCCGCGTCGACGCTTGCGCACGCCCGGCTGCGTGTCACGGTCACGGGTGGACCGTCGCCCTACGGCTCGGCCCGGGGCGAGTCGCCGCCGACCGTGCTCGTCGTCGCGGCGCCCCTCGGCGACTGGCCTCCGACGACCGACGTCGCGGTCGTGCCGTGGACCCGCAACGAACGCGCTGCAACGGTGGGGGCCAAGACCACGTCGTACGCCGACAACGTCGTCGCGCTGCGCTACGCGAACGAGCGCGGGGCAGGCGAAGCGATCTTCGCCAACAACCGCGGCGAGCTGTGCGAGGGCACCGGCAGCAATGTCGTCGTGGAGCACGAGGGCCGGCTGGTCACGCCTCCGCTGTCGAGCGGCTGCCTGGCCGGCATCACCCGCGAGCTGCTGCTCGAGTGGGTGCCGGGCATCGAGGAGCGCGCGGTCCCGGTGGAGGCTCTGGCGGCCGGCGCCGAGGCGTTCCTGGCGTCGACGACGCGTCACGTGCAGCCGATCCGTGCGGTCGACGGGACCGTGTTGGCCGGCGCCCCGGGTCCGTTCACGGCCGAGGCCGCGGCCGTCTTCGCCCGGCGCATGGCCGAGGACCCGGACCCGTGAGCCGCGTCAGCCGATCGGGTCGAGGCCGGTGACCCGGACGCGGAAGAACTCCCCCTTCGGGGAGAAGGACACGGCGATGCGGGCCGGCGCGCGGTTTGGCTGCGCCCCTGCGAGCGCCGGGGCCGAGGGCTAGGGTCCGGGGCACCAGCCCGTTGCGCCCTGGGGACAGGAATGACGACCTCTCTCTCGATCGCCGATGCCGGTCGCGCCATCACGGATCCGGCGACCTTCGCCGACTTCGACCGCCTGCACGCGTTGTTGGCGCTGCTGCGGGCCGAGGACCCGGTCCATCTCGTCGAGGCAGACGACTTCCCGCCGTTCTGGCTCGTCACCCGGCACGCGGACGTCATGGACATCGAGCTGCAGCCGGACCGGTTCACCAACGAGCCGGAGCCGGTGCTCGCGAACTGGGAGGCCGTGCGCCGCAACCAGGCGCAGGGGCCGCTGCTGCGCACGCTGATCCACATGGACGCGCCGGACCATCCCAGGTACCGCAAGCTGGTCATCCCGTGGTTCCGCCCCGGCCGGCTGGGCCGGCTCACCGGGAGCCTGGACGCGCTGTCGGCGCAGGCGCTGCAGACGCTCGAGCGCAAGGACGGCGAGTGCGACTTCGCTCGCGACGTCGCGATGCCGTTCCCCCTGCAGGTGATCCTGGCGATCCTCGGTCTGCCGGAGGCCGACTACCCGCGCATGCTGCAGTTGACGCAAGAGCTCTTCGGCGCCACGGATCCCGACGTGTCGCGCGGCACGTCGCTCGCGGACCTCGAAGCGATCCTCACCGACTTCTTCGCCTACTTCACGACGCTCACCGCGGACCGGCGGGAGACGCCGACCGAGGATCTCGCCTCCATGATCGCGAATGCCGAGCTGGACGGCCACCCGCTCGGTGACCTGGAGACGATCTCCTACTACGTCATCATCGCGACCGCCGGGCACGACACGACCAGCTCGGCGATGGCCGGCGGCATGCAGGCGCTCATCGACCACCCCGACCAGCTGGCCCGGTTGCGGGGCGACATGTCGCTGCTGCCGACCGCGGTCGACGAGATGATCCGCTGGGTCAGCCCGGTCAAGCACTTCATGCGCACGGCACGCACCGACTACGAGCTGGGCGGTAAGCGAATCAAGGCCGGTGACTGGCTGATGCTGTCCTACGTGTCGGCGAACCGCGACGAGGCGGAGTTCGCTGCGCCCTTCACCTTCGACGTCGGCCGCACGCCCAACCACCACCTCGCGTTCGGCTTCGGCCCGCACTTCTGCCTGGGCACCCAGCTGGCCAAGATGGAGCTGGAGTCGCTGTTCGGCGCGATCCTGCCGCGGCTCGAGCAGGTCGACCTCGCCGGCAGGCCGCAGCTGACCAAGGCCATCTTCGTCAACGGGCACCGGTCGCTGCCCATCCGTTACCGGCTGTCGGCCGCCTGATTCGCCGGCTCGCGGGTCTCAGCCGCTCAGCAGGTCGGCGACGGCTCGGGCGATCTCCAGGTCCTCGCGCGCTGGGATCACCCATGTCCGCGCCCTGGCCGCCTCGGCGGAGATGTCGGTGACGCCGTCGGCCCCGTCGTTGCGCGGCCCGTCGACGGCGACGCCCAGGTAGCCGAGGCCATCTGCGGCCGCGGCCCGGATGCGCGGTGCGCGCTCGCCCACGCCACCGGTGAAGGCGAGGACGTCGAGCCCGCCGAGCGAGGCGGTCATGGCAGCGATCAGCCCGCGCAGCCGGTGCAGGTAGACGGCGAGTGCCAGGGCCGCGTCGGGGTCTGCGGCGGCTGCCCGGTCGAGCACCTCGCGCATGTCGGCAGTGCCGGCCAGTGCCAGCAGGCCGGATTGGTGCTCCAACGCCTCGGCGACGTCGCCTTCCCGCAGCCCGGTGTGCTCCTGCAGCCACAGCAGCAGGCCTGGGTCGACGGAGCCCGACCTCGTGGCCATCACCAGACCTTCGAGCGGCGTGAAGCCCATCGTCGTGTCGACGCAGCTACCGTCGAGGATCGCCGCCAGCGAAGCGCCCGCGCCCAGATGGCAGCTCACGACCCGGCGAGCCGTGGGCGCCAGCTCCTGCACGCGACGCGAGACGTAGGCGTGCGACAGCCCGTGGAAGCCGAACCGGCGTAGGCCGAAGCTCTCCCGCCACTCGCGCGGGACGGCGTAGGTCGCGGCAGCCGCCGGCAGGGTTGCGTGAAACACGGTGTCGAAGCAGGCAACCGCCGGCAGGTCCGGCAGGGCCGCCGTCACCGCGTCGAGGGCGGCGAGCGACTTCGGCTGGTGCAGCGGCGCGAGGTCGGTCAGCGCGCGAAGTCGCTGCTCCACGGCGGGGTCGATCCGCACCGGAGCGCTGAACTCGGTCCCGCCGTGGACGATGCGGTGCCCCACCGCGTCGGCCTCGCCCGCGGATCGACGTGCCTCGGCGACGGCGTCGGCGACCGCCCCGGCGTCGAACCGGCCATTGCCGCCGGGTACGTCGCAGGACCACAGCAGTCCCTCGGGCGGCTCGACCAGCCGGAGCTTCAGGCTGGACGAGCCGGCGTTGACCACGAGGACGCGCACGTCAGCCGGGCCAGGTCCAGTCGCTGATCTCCGGCATGTCCTCGCCGTTCTCGCGGGTGTAGGCACGTGCCCGCAACCGCGCGTCGACCATCCGCTGACGCAGCCCGGCTACCCGCTGGCCCAGGTGCGGCACCCGGTCGATCACGTCGATGACCAGGTGGAACCGGTCGAGGTCGTTCAGCATGACCATGTCGAACGGCGTGGTCGTCGTCCCCTCTTCCTTGTACCCGCGCACGTGGATGTTGTCGTGGTTGGTCCGGCGGTAGGTCAGCCGGTGGATCAGCCACGGGTAGCCGTGGTAGGCGAAGACCACCGGCCGGTCGGCCGTGAACAGCGCGTCGAACTGGTCGTCCGGCAGGCCGTGCGGGTGCTCGTCGGGCGTCTGCAGCCGCATCAGGTCGACGACGTTGACGACCCGCACCCTGAGCTGCGGCAGGTGCTCGCGCAGCAGAGCCGCGGCGGCGACGGTCTCCAGCGTCGGCACGTCGCCAGCACAGGCCAGCACGACGTCGGGGTCCTCGCCGTCGTCGTTGCTGGCCCAGTCGAAGATGCCGAGACCGCGCGTGCAGTGCGCCATCGCCTCGTCCATCGGCAGGTAGGTGAGTGCCGGCTGCTTCCCAGCGACGACGACGTTGATGTAGTCCCGGCTCCGCAGGCAGTGGTCCATCGTCGACAGCAGCGTGTTCGTGTCGGGGGGCAGGTAGACGCGCACGATCTCGGCCTTCTTGTTGACGACGTGGTCGATGAAGCCGGGGTCCTGGTGGGAGAAGCCGTTGTGGTCCTGGCGCCACACATGGCTGGACAGCAGGAAGTTCAGCGAGGCGATCGGCCGGCGCCATGCGAGCCCCCGGGTCACCTTCAACCACTTGGCGTGCTGGTTGACCATGGAGTCGACGATGTGGACGAACGCCTCGTAGCAGTTGAACAACCCGTGCCGGCCCGTCAGCAGGTAGCCCTCGAGCCAGCCCTCGCACAGGTGCTCGGAGAGCACCTCGAGCACGCGCCCGGACCGGCCGAGATGGTCGTCCGTCGGCTCCATCCGCGCCTGCCACATCCGGTCGGTTGCCTCGAAGACCGCCTGCAGCCGGTTGGAGGCGGTCTCGTCGGGTCCGAAGATGCGGAACGTCGTGGGGTTGCGGCGTACGACGTCGGCAAGCCACTCACCGAGGACGTAGGTCGCCTCGCTGAACTCCGTCGCGGGCTCGGTGACGGTGACGGCGTAGTCCCGGAAGTCGGGCAGCTCGAGGCCGCGCAGCAGCAGGCCGCCGTTGGCCACCGGGTTGGCGCTCATCCGCCGGGGGCCGGCCGGCGGGAGGGCGGTGAGGTCTTCGCGCAGCGCGCCGGTCCGGTCGAAGAGCTCATCGGGTCGGTAGGAGCGCATCCACTCCTCGAGCATCCGCAGGTGCTCCGGGTTCTCCCGGACGCCGGCGAGCGGCACCTGGTGCGAGCGGAACGAACCCTCGACCGGCAGCCCGTCGACCGTCTTCGGGCCGGTCCAGCCCTTCGGCGTACGCAGGACGAGGCAGGGCCAGCGCGGCCGGTGGGTAGCGCCCTCCACGCGAGCGGCGTGCTGGATCTCGGCGATGCGGTCGCAGATCGTGTCGAGCGTGGTCGCCAGCTCACGGTGCACGCGGGCGGGATCGTCGCCCGCGACGACGTAGGGCTCGTGGCCGTAGCCGCGCAGCAGGTCGAGCAGCTCGGCGTCGTCGATTCGCGCGAGCACCGTCGGGTTTGCGATCTTGTAACCGTTGAGGTGCAGGATCGGCAGGACCGCGCCGTCGTGCACCGGGTCGAGGAACGCGGTGGAGTGCCAGGAGGCCGCGAGTGGGCCGGTCTCGGCCTCACCGTCGCCGATGACACAGGCGACGAGGAGGTCCGGGTTGTCGAACGCCGCACCGTAGGCGTGGACCAGCGAGTAGCCCAGCTCACCGCCCTCGTTGATGGACCCGGGTGTCTCGGGGGCCACGTGGCTCGGGATGCCGCCGGGGAAGGAGAACTGCCGGAACAGCCGTCGCAGCCCCTCCTCGTCGTGCCCGATGCTGGGGTAGACCTCGGTGTAGGTGCCCTCGAGGTAGGCGTTGGCGACGAGGCCCGGGCCGCCGTGGCCGGGTCCGGTGACGTAGATCGCCGACAGGTCCCGCTGCTTGATGACCCGGTTGAGGTGCGCGTAGATCAGGTTCAGCCCCGGCGTCGTGCCGAAGTGGCCCAGCAGCCGCGGCTTGATGTGCTCGACGCGCAGCGGCTCGTGCAGCAGAGGGTTGGCGAGCAGGTAGATCTGCCCCACGGACAGGTAGTTGGCTGCTCGCCAGTAGGCGTCGATCTGCGCGAGCTCGGAGTCCGACGGCACGGTCGTTTCCATGGCGCCTGCCTACCGCATCTCGCTGCCGGTCAAGACCTGGCAGCGGGGGTCAGAGGTCGTCAGAGCGAGGGTCGGGCGGGCGGATGATCACGACTGGGCAGCGGGCGTGGTGCACCACGGCGGTGCTCACCGAGCCGAGCAGCAGCCGGCCGAAGCCGCCGGCACCGCGCGAGCCGAGGACCAACGCACGCGCGTCGGCGCTCGCGCTGCACAGCGTGTGCGCGGGCTGGCCGATGAGGGCCTCGACCCCGACCTCGACCTGCGCGCGACGGCCGCGCTCCTTCTCCACCGTGGTGAGCATCGTCGCGGCGTTGGCCTGGGCGCGCGCGAGATCCTCGTCGGTGACGCTGCCGTAGAGCACGTCGACCGGCCAGGTCGCGGCGGTCGGCACCGGCGTCACGACGGTGATGATGCGCAACCGCACCTGGTGCGCCTCCGCCTCCTCGAGCGCCCATGCGAGGGCGCGGGCCGAGTCGCTGGACCCGTCGACGCCGACGACAACGTCGTTCATGAGTCATCCCTCCGCGTGCATTCGATCGTGAACGCCGCTCTGGCGCCAGAGCCGAACGTCCCGAAGCAGCGGCGGAGGGGCAGGAGCGCCACCCTACGGGGGAGGGGGTGACGCTCCTGCCGTCTAAGCGGCGTCGGCCACGACGAGCCGGCGAACCGCGGCGCTCAACCGCCGCGCGGCCTCGTCGGCTATCACGCGCAGCCGCGGTTCGCCGGTGACCGAGACCATGACTGCCGGGTCCTGGACCTCCAGCACGGTGCTGCCGGCATCGCCCTCGCGGAGGACGACCGTGCACGGCAGGAGCAGCCCGACTGACCGGTCGATCTCGAGCGCCTGGTGGGCGAGCCGCGGGTTGCAGACGCCGAGAATCCGGTACGGCTCGACCTCCGCGCCGATCTTGGTGCGCAACGTCGCCTGGACGTCGATCTCGGTGAGCACGCCGAAGCCCTCATCGGCCAGCGCGCCGCGCAGCCGTTCGAGCACCGTGTCGAGGTCCTGCGGCACCGTCACCCGCATGCCTACTGCGTTCATGCTCCCGCTCCCTTCGACCTACCCCAGGGGGTATATGGCGAGCATACCTCTCTTTGGCTCCGGGCCCCGGGGAGGACCGTGGTCGGGGGCGGGGCTCCGTCCGCCCCCGACCACGTGCCCGTGCGGCGCATCAACCCTGCGCCGTCTCTGCGGCCGGTGCCGCGGCCTCGTCGCCGCCCATGTCGAGGCGGAACGGGGGGTAGTCGTCGGTCATCAGTGCGGCGTACGCCGCGACCCTGAGCGCCCATCGGTTCAGCCCGAGCAGCAGGTCGAAGATCTGCTGCGGGTAGCGGCCGGTGAACAGCAGGGCGAATCCGGCGATCAGCACGAGCAGCCCGACCAGCCCGCCGCCGGCGTGCACTGCCATCCAGCCGCCGCCGAGGAAGAGCCCGACGATGAGGTAGTGCGGGATCGCGAGCAGCCACCACTTCACCAGCACCAGGCCCCGGGACAGCTGACCGGGGTAGGCGATCTCGAGGTGGGCCGGGTAGTCCGGCCTGTCCTCGAGCGTGAAGGGCGGGTAACGATCCGTCCCCAATGCGCCGTACGTGTAGTACTGCACGCGCCAGGTCCAGCGCAGGACGCCGATGTTGAAGTCGAAGATCCTCCGCGGGTAGCGCCCGGTGAACAGGATGCCGAAGAACGCCCCGATGCTCAGCAGCACGAAGGCGAGCCACAGGAAGGCCAGCACGACGTAGTGCGGGATGGCCATGAACCACTTGACCAGCCACAACCACCGGGACAGCGGTGCGTCGAGCCGCGCCGTCACGCGGACCGGATAGGTGGGGTGAGCCGTCACGGTTGCCACGGCGCTCTCCCTTCTGCTCGCAGAGCCGTGCACTGGTCGCCCGGCTGCCGACCGTCTCCACGGTGTGCCGTGGTGCGGACGGCGGACCAGGGCCGGAAGGTCCTGGCGAAGTGCCGTTGGACCGTTGACGCCACGCTGAGTCCCGGGATGTCCGCGTCGGGACGTTCGGTCCGCACGGTCGAGTCGTAAGCCGCTGCCGCGTCGACACGGGTTCAGCGACGCTAGGCCCATGGCCGCCACGAAGACCACCGCCCGGCCGCCTGGTGCGGGGCGCGCGTCGCTGCGCTGCCCGCACGGAATGGACCACCCGCGGTGGTGCTCGGTCTGTCGCGTCCACTGGGAGGCGCGGATGCGCCATCCGTCGTGGCCGCGGGACGAGCAGGTGCCCGTGGCGAAGGTGTCCGGGCGCACGTACACCCGGGCGGGAGGTGATCGCGATGATGGGCTGGCATGACGGTGGGGCATGGGAAGCAGCGGTGTGGCTCCCGCTGTGCTTGGCCGCACTCGCGGTCTGGGTGGCGGTGCTGACGGCTGTGATGTACAGCCTTCGCGCCTGCCGGGTCCGTGAGCCGGCACCACCCGAAGACGCCGCACGGCGAATCCTCGAACAGCGGTACGCCGCAGGGGAGGTCGAGGAGGAGGACTATCGCCGTCGGTGTGAGGTCCTCGCCGGCCGGTGACGGGCCGTGCGTCGACCTGTTGCGGTGGCGGTGACCTCGGTCACCGCCACCGTGCTGCTCGCCGGGTGTGGGCCGGGAGCCGGTCTCAGGACCGCTCCTTCTCCCGGCGGCAGCTCACCCGCGACGTCGAGCCCGACGGTCTCGACGTCGCCGAGGGGGGGTGCGACGCCCACGTCGGCCCCGACGCCGTCAGCGTCGAGGACTCCGACAACCGACGTGAGCGTCGCGCCCCCTGCCCCTACGACTGCACCCGCCTCGACGGCCGCCGTCGCCGCGACGGTGATCGACCGCCTCCCCACGAACCGCCGGGTCGTGGCGCTGACCTTCGACGCGGGCGCGGGCGCGCAGGGAGTCGCCCCGATCCTTGCCGCGCTGTCTCATGAGCGCGTCCCGGCCACGTTCTTCCTGACCGGGCGCTGGGTCGACGCGCAGCCGGCGGCCGCACGCCAGATCGTCGCGGCCGGACATCTCGTCGGTGACCACACGGTCGACCACCCGCACCTGCCGGCGTTGTCCGGGCAGGCGGTCCGGGCTGAGGTGACGTCCGCCGCCGCGACCATCGCCCGGGTGACCGGCCGCGACCCCCATCCGTGGTTCCGCTTCCCCTACGGCGAGAGCGACACGCGGACCCGAGCGATCATCGCTGGGCTCGGCTATCAGGCCGTCGGTTGGACGGTGGACACGCTCGGCTGGGAGGGGCGCTCCGCCGGAGGGCCCCGGGACGTCGTCCGGCGGGTGCTTGCCCGGCTGAGCCCGGGGGAGATCGTGCTCATGCACGTCGGCGCCAACCCCGATGACGGCACGACGTACGACGCGGACGCGCTTCCCGACGTCATCACGGCCGTGCGGGCCGCTGGTTACGGCTTCACCACCGTCGCCGGTGACGTGACCGCGCCATGACGGTGGGGGTCGCGAGCCGGAGCGGGCTCAGCTCCGCGGAAGCGACCCGTCGCCTGGCGGAGCACGGCGACAACGTCGTCGCCGCTGCTCCCCGAGTACGGCTCGGCCGGCGCATCGTGCAGCAGCTGGTCGATCCGCTGATCGTCGTACTCCTCGTCGCGGCTCTGTTGACGATCGCGACCGGCGACTACGCGGACGCCGGCATCATCGCGCTGGTCGTCTTCGTCAACACCGCCGTCGGCGTCGGGCAGGAGGTGCGGGCCGACCGGGCGGTCGCGGCCCTGTCGGCGATGACCGCTCCCACCGCTCGGGTGCGGCGTGACGAGACCGTGACGGTCGTACCCGCGAGCCGGATCGTCCCCGGAGACGTCGTCCTACTCGGCGAGGGTGACATCGTCCCCGCCGACGGCGACGTCGTCGAGGCGGCCGCGCTCACCGTGGACGAGTCGTCGCTGACCGGCGAGTCGGTGCCCGTCGACAAGGACCCGCCCTCGGCCGGGGCGGCGGGGGACCAGCTGTTCGCCGGGACGGTCGTGGTGCGTGGTCGCGGCGAGGCGGTGGTCACCGCGACGGGGGCCGCCAGCGCGACCGGCCGGATCGCTGCGCTGATGTCGGCGCCACCGACCCTGACCCCGCTGCAGAAGCGGCTCGTCGGCCTCGGCCGGGCGATCGCGATGGTGGGCGCACTGCTCTGCCTGATCGTCCTCGCCGTCGGCCTCGCCCAGGGTCGCTCGGTCGAGCTGATGGTGGTCACGGCGATCAGCCTGCTCGTCGCCGCCGTCCCCGAGTCGCTGCCGGCGGTGGTCACGCTCGCGCTCGCTCTCGGCGCCCGGAGGATGGCGGCTCGCAACGCCATCGCCCGGCGGCTGCCCGCGGTGGAGACGCTCGGTGCCGTCACTGTGCTGGCCACGGACAAGACCGGCACACTGACCGAGGGCCGGATGGTGGTCGAGCAGGTGTGGACGCCCTACGGTGCAGCGTCGGTCACCGGTCGCGGCTACGCGCCCGACGGAGCGGTCACCGGCCCGGACGGGCGACGGCTGACGCGCGACGACGCGCCCCATCTCGCGGCGCTGCTCGAGGCAGCCGTTCTCTGCAACGACGCCACGGTGCGCCCGCCGGCCGGTCCGCACGGCGACTGGCAGCCGGTCGGAGACCCGATGGAGGCCGCGCTGGTCGCGGCCGCCGCGCGTCTCGGCATCGTGAAGGCCGCCGCCGACCGGCGGCTCCCCCGGTTGGCCGAGATACCGTTCGACAGCGGCCGGCGACGGATGACGACGGTGCACCGGAATCCTGACGGCCGCACGCTGGTCGTGACGAAGGGCGCGCCCGAGGTCGTGCTCGAGCGTGTCGACGCCGACCCCGACGACGTCGCCGTCGCGCTGGCCCGGGCCGAGGACTACGCAGCGTCCGGCTACCGGGTGCTCGCCCTGGCCACTGCGCTGCGTGGCGACGTTGCGCCGGACGATCTCGAGTCGGGCCTGTCGCTGGCCGGCCTCGTCGCGCTGGCGGACCCGCCGCGAGAGGGCGCAGCCGAGGCCGTCGCGGGATGCAAGGCGGCGGGTATCCGGCCCGTGCTGGTCACCGGCGACCACGCGGCCACGGCGACCGCGATCGCCCGACGGCTGGGGCTGCTCGAGGACGGCGAGGCCGTCCTCAGCGGTGCCGACCTGCAGAGCTCGGACGTCGACCTCACGAGCGTCCGGGTGCTCGCGCGCACCCGGCCGGAGCAGAAGGTCGACGTCGTCGAGGCGTGGCAGCGGGCCGGCCACGTCGTCGCCATGACGGGCGACGGCGTCAACGACGGCCCGGCGTTGCGCCGCGCCGACATCGGCGTCGCGATGGGCGGCCGCGGCACCGAGGTGGCCCGGCAGGCGGCCGATCTCGTGCTCGCCGACGACGACCTGGGCACCGTGGTCGCCGCGGTCGAGGAGGGCCGGCGCATCTACGACAACGTGCGTCGGTTCCTGCTCTACGCGCTGACGGGCGGGGTCGCCGAGCTGCTCGTCATGCTCCTCGGACCGGCCGTAGGGCTGTCGATCCCGCTCCTGCCGGCCCAGATCCTCTGGGTCAACCTCGTCACGCACGGCATCCCCGGGGTCGCGCTCGGGGCCGAACCGGCGGAGCCCGACGTGCTGCGACGTCCCCCTCGTCCGGCGAAGCAGAACGTCCTCGGTGATGGCCTCGCCGTCGGCATCCTGCAGCTCGCGCTCGTGGTGACCGCCGTGAGCCTCGGGGTCGGCGCGGCGGCCCACGGCTCGGACCGGCCGTGGCAGACCATGCTGTTCCTCGCGCTCGCCGGAACCCAGCTCGCCGTGGGGCTGGGGGTTCGCGCTCGCGCGCCCGGCCACGCGTTCCTGTTCGCGGCGGTGGCCGCCGCGTTCGCCCTGACCGTGGCAGGGGTCTACCTGCCCTGGCTTCAGGACCTGCTCGAGACTCGGCCGCTCGCGGCAGCCGACCTGGCCCCGGTGCTGGCGCTCACGGCCACGGGCTGGATCGCCGCCCGGTGGGTGACCCGACGTCGGGCCCGAGCTGAGGACCAACGGCACTGGCGTGGGCGCGCGCCGTTGGAGACGCTCGAGCACGGAGGTGGGTGCCGATGACGACGTCGCATCCGCGAGGTGGCGTCCCCGACGGCACGAAGGTCGCTGACCCGGTCACGGCGCGGATGATCATGAGTTCGCCGGTGCTGACCGTCAGCCCCGACGCGAGCCCGTGGTCGGCGTGGACGCTCATGATTGAGCACGGCGTGCGCCACCTGGTCGTCGTCGCCGGAGGCCACTGCGTCGGGGTGCTCGACGACCGCGAGGTCTTCGCTCAGTGGCCGGTCGGCCCCCTGGCGCTGCGCAGGCAGCGGATCGCGGGCATGATCCGACCGCGGACCTCGTGCGTGCTCGCCGACGCCGACGTCCGCCAGGTGGCGCTCGTCATGGTCCAGGACCGGGTCGACGCCGTGCCGGTGGTCGACGAGGCCGGCGACGTGATCGGCGTGGTGACGGGTGAAGACGTCGCCCGTGCCGTCGCCCGCTGGGGTCTGTACGACGCCTGACGTGGCCTTGCCGCCGGCGCGCCGCGCCCGACTCACCGTGGGCCGTCGGGCCGCGGCAGCTGGACGGCAGGCGCGAGCGCTCAGACCGAGACCGATCTCCGCTCGACGGTGCGCACCGAGTCGTCGGGGTGCACAGCCTCCACGGTGGCGGGGACGACCACGACGGGGCAGGTGGCGTGCCGTACGCACGACGAGGCGGTGGAGCCGAGCAGTACGCCGAGCCCGTGATGCCTGCTGCCGCCGACGACCAGCAGGTCCGCCCTCTCGGCGTGACGGGTCAGCGCCCTGGCCGGTGCGTTGTCCGCGGCGAGAGCGAGCTCGACCCGCAACCGGTCCTCCGGGCGGACGACGGCGGCGGTCGTTTGGCGCAGCTGGTCGAGGGCGTCCCGACGGAACTGGTCGTAGGGGGCCTCCGTCACGGCGGGGTAGTCACCGAACGCGAAGTTCAGGTAGGGGTTCGGCGGATAGACCAGCACGGCCTCGACCCGCGCCGACGTGGCGTGCGCCTCGTCGATCGCCCAGCGCAGCGCGGCCTGCGAGGCGGCGCTCCCGTCGACGCCGACGACGATTCTCCGGTCGCTCGCGGCTTCGTCGTCGTACCCGTAGATGTCGTGGCACGTCGTCATCGCCCTCACCCCTTCGCATCGGCACGAGCGGCTGACCTCGTGACTGCCAGCCTCTCGCCCGGACCGGCATCCGCGTAGAGGCTTAGGTCCCGCGACGCAGACGTGACCAACGGCCCTACCGGTGCCCGGGCGGCGCGGTGAGCCTGGACTCGACGAGAGGAGGCCGACGTGACCAGCCGGCTCTTCGACGACGAGGTGGACGAGCGTTACAGCCGCTTGCTCGACCACGACCCGGTCGTGGCGATGCACGACATCGAGCAGGAGGCGGGCGAGGAAGCCGAGCTCGAGGACATGTACTGCATGGATATCGCCGCCGCCCGCGAGCTGGGCGTCGAGCTCGACCAGCTGTACGACGAACCGGTCCTGGACTGAGAGTGCAGCGATGACGGCCAGACTGGACTTTCTCGGCGCGGTCGGGACGGTCACAGGTAGCCGATTTCTCGTCAGCGTCGATGACACGAAGGTCATCGTCGACTGCGGTCTCTTCCAGGGCCTGCGCGAGCTGCGCCGCCGCAACTGGGAGCCTTTCCCCGTCGCCGCCGAGGGGATCGGGGCCGCGCTGCTGACGCACGCGCATCTCGACCACAGCGGGTACCTGCCCGCGCTCGTGCGGCAGGGGTTCCGGGGGTCGACGTACCTGACGCAGGGCACCGCCCAGCTGGCGCACATCGTGCTGCTCGACAGCGCCCACCTGCTCGAGGAGGACGCCGACAACGCGCGCAGGCACGGCTACTCGAAGCACGACCCGCCGCTGCCGCTCTACACCGAGGCTGACGTCCTGCGGGCCGTGCGCTCGATGTGCTCGGTGCCGCTGTGCGAGCCGTTCGAGGTCACGCCCGGATGGCGCGCGACCCTGCGCCCGGCGGGTCACATCCTGGGCTCCTCCAGCGTCCGGCTCGAGCTCGCCGCCGGGCAGACGGTCCTGTTCTCGGGAGATCTCGGTCGCCCGGTCCACCCGCTGCTCAACTCGCCTCCCGACCCGCCGGCGTCCGACGTCGTCGTCGTCGAGTCGACCTACGGCGATCGGCGGCACGAGGCCGCCGACGACGGCCCGCTCGGCCGGGCCATCACCCGCACCGTCCGGCGGGGTGGGTCGGTGGTGATCCCGGCGTTCGCCGTCGACCGGACCGAGGTCATCCTCATGGCGCTGCGCCGGCTTCGCCTCGGTGGTGCCATTCCTGACGTCCCCGTCTACGTCGACAGCCCGATGGCGCTCGCGGCGCTGCAGATCTACCGCGAGGCGATCCGCCGGCGCGACCCCGAGGTCCGCGGTGACCTGCCCGTCGGCGAGGAGCTGTTCGACCCGGGCAACCTGCACGAGGCGCACTCCGTCGAGGAGTCCAAGGCGCTGAACGCGCCGACCGTGCCGTCGGTGATCCTCTCGGCGTCGGGCATGGCGACCGGCGGCCGCGTGCTGCACCACCTCGAGTGGCTGCTGCCGAACCCGCGCAACACGGTCGTGCTCGCGGGCTACCAGACCGAGGGCACGCGTGGCCGCGCCCTGCTCGAGGGTGCCCGGAGCCTGAAGATCCACGGCCGCTACGTCCCGGTGCGCGCCGAGATCGTCAACGTGCCGAGCTACTCGGTGCACGCCGACGCCGACGAGATCGTCGCCTGGCTCGGCCGGATGCCGCAGCCGCCGCAGGTCTGTTACGTCGTCCACGGGGAGCCCGGGGCCTCGGCCACGTTGCGGGACCGGATCGAGCGGGAGCTGCAGTGGACCGCGGTCGTGCCGCGGCCGGGGGAGCGCGTGCTGTTGGACTAGCGCCGCGGCACCGATCGTCGCGGCGGAAAGCTGGAGGTGGACATGCGAGCGATGGTGTTGCCGGACTACAAGGCAGTTCTCGAACCGGCCGAGCTACCCGATCCCGTGCCTCCGCCCGGTGGTGCGGTCGTACAGGTCGCTGCGGCGGGCGTCTGTCACTCGGACCTGCACCTGATCGACGGCGAGATCCCGATGATCCCCGCTTTCCCGTGGGTTCTGGGCCACGAGGTCGCGGGCTACGTCGCTGCGGTCGGGGACGGCGTGCGCTCGGTGCGCCCGGGCGACGCGGTCGCGGTCTTCGGCGGCTGGGGCTGCGGGGCGTGCCGCTTCTGCCTCGGCGGTGAGGAGCAGCTCTGCGACGTCAGTCGCTGGGCGGGCATCGGCGCGCAGGGCGCCTATGCGGAGTACATCGCGGTGCCCGGCGAGCGACACCTGGTGCCGCTGCAGGGCCTGGATCCCGTGCAGGCTGCGCCACTGACCGACGCGGGGCTGACGCCGTACCGCGCCCTGCGCAAGGTGCTGCCGCTGCTCGGACCGGCCAGTCACCTCGTGACGATCGGAGCCGGCGGCCTCGGTCAGTACGGCGTGCAGTACGCCGGCGCGCTGAGCCCCGCACGCACCATCGTCGTCGAGACGGCTGCGGACAAGCGGGCCCAGGCGCACGCGCTCGGTGCACACGTCGTGCTCGACCCGACCGGGCCGGACGTGGTCCGCGAGATCCACGACCTCACCGAAGGGCGGGGCGCGGCCGCGGTCATCGACTTCGTCGGCAGCGACGACACGCTCGCCCTGGCGGCGCAGGTCGTCGGCGCGGCAGGTCGCATCGTCGTGGTCGGCATCGCCGGCGGTGCGCTGCCGGTGTCGTTCCTGGGCCTGCCCGTCGAGGTGGAGGTCATGACGAGCTACTGGGGCAGCCGCAACGAGCTGGCCGACGTCGTCGCGCTGGCCCAGTACGGCAAGCTGCACTCTCCGCTCACGGAGTACCCCCTCACCGAGGCGAACGCCGCCCTCGACGACCTTCGCCGCGGCAAGGTCGCCGGCCGCGCGGTGCTGATCCCCTGAGGGCCTCGGGCACCGCGCCGGAACCTGGGACCGGCGCGGTGCCGGGTGGACAGATGTGTCGTGTCGAGATGAGGATGGGGTCATGGCTCATGACGTGTTTCCGCACGCAACCGCGGAGATGAGTGCCCGTCGCAAGGCGCTCGCGCCGCAGACTCACGACGCGTTCACGGCTTTCAGCAAGCAGGTTTTCGCCGAGGGTTCGCTGCCCGAGGTCACCAAGCAGCTGATCGCGGTGGCCGTGGCGCACACCACGCAGTGCCCCTACTGCATCCGCGGGCACACGAAGCTGGCCCACGCCAAGGGGGCCACCGACGAGCAGATCATGGAAGCGATCTGGGTCGCGGCGGAGATGCGGGCCGGCGGAGCCTACGCGCACGCCGCCATTGCCCTCGACGCTCTCGCGGACGGCGCGGCGAAGGGCTAGCCATCCGGTGGACGGACCGGCTCAGCTGACCGAGAAGACGTCGGACAGCGGCCGGCGCGGGGTCGTCACGTCCGTGGTGGGGTAGCCCACGCGCAGGATCATCTGCACGTAGCCCGACAACCCGAGCAGCGGGGCTACCCGGGTGCGGTAGGCCGGCCAGTCGAGGACCTGTGTGAGCGGGGAGGCCGCGAGGCCACTGGCGGTGGCGGCGAGCAGCAGCCACTCCATCGCCATCCCAGCACGCAACCAGGCCCGCGGGTCGTCGTCGTCGGTGCCGATGAGCACGAGTTGAGGACGCTCCACCGGAGGCGGGGCGTCCGCGCTCTCGCCGCCCTGCGGACGGTTGCCGAATTCGCGCAGCGGCACGCAGGAGACGGAGTCGCTGTCCCGCCACGCACGGGCGGGCACACCCTGGTGACCGTCGTCACGCGTCCACGCGGCGAGCTCCTCCAGGTACGCGGGGTCGCAACGCTCGGCCTCGTCCGCCTGTGCCAGCAGAGCGTTGACCAGCACGAGATCCTCGCTGCGGTACAGCACGTGCAGCCAGGCACCGCGACCGGCCACGCCGTGGCGCCACTGGTGCAGGACGGGGGCCGGCACGGGTTCGCCCGTGAACGGTTGACGGTGGGTGTGCCGCTTGACGATCGCGCCGGCCAGCCGCCGTTCCACGATCGTGCGTGAACGCTCGCCCCCCAGGGTGATCGTGGCGAGCAGCAGCCGGTCGTCCGGGTCGGGGAGCAGGCTGATCAGGCAGTCACGCCCGGCCGCGTGCACAGCCAGCTCCACGTGCATCAGCGCCGCCCCGCAGCTCAGATGCAGCGAGCGGCCGGTCGGGTCGACCTCTTGCAGCTGCCGACGCGGGTCGGCGTACAGGTGCAGCCGGTCGCCCTCGGCGACGAAGCGCCAGGGCTGGCTGTTGTGGATCGACGGTGCCTGCACGGCGGCGGCGACCGCGCCTTTCCAGATGCGGGCCGGCGGTGCGAGGGTCGTGGCCATCACTTGCCTGCCTTGGGGGGGCGGACCACGACGACCGGGCACGCCGCGTGATGCACGACGTGGCCGCTGACCGAGCCCAGCAGCATCCCGGTGAACGCCCCGTGTCCCCGCGAGCCGACGACGAGCAGGTCGGCCGACGCCGCCGCCTCGAGCAGCACCTCGGCCGCCGGACCCTGCGCGATGCGGACATCGACCGAGAGGTCCGGTTCACTGCCGAGGACTTCGGTCACCGAGGCGCGTACCGCGCGCTCGGTCTCTGCGGCCAGGTCGTCCTCGGGAATCGCGACCGCGTAGCCGTAGTACATCGTCGGGTACTGCCACGCGCCCATGACCAGCAGCCGACCCTCCGCACGGCGGGTGTAGTCCGCGGCCCAGCGAAGCGCGGTCTGCGAACCTTCCGAGCCGTCGACTCCGACGACCACCAGTGGGTTCACCGTGTCGGCCATGTGAACCACCTCCTGTTCCAAGGCTGGTGCGCGTCCGCCCGCCGCGTTAGGGGCGTTGGTCCCGAACCTGGTGCCGGGGGTCACAACAGGTGAGCCTCGGCGGCCGCCCTCCGGAGATCGTCCCGCGCGTCGGGGTGCGCCGCCTGCTCGATGAGAGCCCGTGCTTGCTCGTGCTGGGAGCTGCCCCACAACGGCGCCGTACCCTGCTCGGTCACGACGTACGACTGCTGGAACGACGTGGCCGGCGCACGCAATGCGGGCACGATCGTCGAGACGTCGGCCTTCGGGTGCCACGAGGCGAGGGCCACGACCGCGTTGCCGTCGGTCGCGTGCAGGGCGCCGACGATGAAGTCGGTCTGACCACCGAAGCCGGAGTGGATCTGGTCCCGGACGTACGACGCGTTGGCCTGGCCGAACAGGTCGACCTGCAGTGCCGTGTTGATCGACGTCATCGCCGGCTGCCGCGCGATCCGCGCCGGATCGTTGACCTTCTCGGTGCGGCTGAAGACCAGTCGCCGGTTGCGGTCGATCCAGTCGTAGAGCTCGGGGCTCCCGGCCGCGAACGACGTACGCAACGGGTGGTCGCCGTCGAGCGCCCCGGCGCGCTCCAGGTGCATCACGCCGTCGCTCAGCATCTCGGTCCAGACGCGCAGGCGGGTCCGCCCGCTCAGCGCGGCGAGCGTGGCGTCGGGCACCGCGCCGATGCCGGCCTGCAGCGTTGCGGCCTCGCCGACGAGCGAGGCCACCCGGGCACCGATCTCCCGGTGCGTCTCGTCGGAAGGGCGCGCCGTGGTGGCGCGCAGCGGTTCGTCGACCTCGACCGCGTAGTCGATGTCGGCGACCGGCACCTGCCCGTCGCCGTAGGTGTAGGGCATCGACCGGTTGAGCTGCGCGACCACCAACGCGCCGCGGTCGTGCGCCGCCTCGATCGCGGCGAGCAGGATGTTGACCTCGATGCCGAGGGACACCACCCCGTCGCGAGGGACCGTGGTGTTGAGCACCACCACGTCTGGAACCAGCCGCGTAGTGATGAGGCGCGGCACGAGGCTGAGTCGGCACGGCGTGTAGGCGAGCAGCGGATGTCCGCGCATGCCCGGACCGACGAACGGCGTCTCGGGGATCACCCCGTCGCGCAGCAGGAGGCCGGCCGGGGCGTTGAGCATGAACAGCCGGTACGCCGGGATCGCGGCGTCGACCGCGGTCAGCAGGGTCGCCGGCGCGGCGGCGTTGCCGCTCGCGACGATCCGTGGTTGCTCGGCACGCAGGTTGCCGAGCACGCGGCTCAGGTGTTGCTCGGAAACGACGTGCACGGGGCGGCTCCAGGGACGGGTTGTCGTGCAAACGACGTACCCGCGCTCGGGCATCGGGCCGGTTTGTGGACCGGTTCCGGCACATCTTCACGGTGTCTCCCGCAGCATGCCAAGCACGGGGACCGGATGCCGAACAGGAGACCGGGCATGACGGTGACGGTAGACACGGCGTCGTTCGCGCAGCGGCGGGCGGCGCGCGAGCGCATGCTGGTGATGACCGAACGGCTGATCGCGGAGTATGCCGACGTCTTCCCCGCAGGCAGCGTCATCAGGTGCGTCTCGCGCTACTGGATACAGCTGCGCAACACCGGCGTCGACGTCGACGTCGACGTCGTGGCGGCCACCGAGTCCGCCGTACGTCGACGGTTGTCGGCCCTTCGCCCGCCGCACCGCCTGTTGTGATCCGGTGCGGGGGCCGTGGCCCGGGCTCAGTGGGGGGGCTGGGCCCGGGCCGTGGCGACCTGCCGGACGACGGCGCCTGCCGTCTTCAACAGGCCGCTGAGCACGTTGCCGGCCACGCGCGCCGAGGTGGTGGCGGTGCCGGCAGGACCCTCGAGCAGCCGGCGTCCGCGACGTACCCGTGCGACCGCATGGGCGACGTCTTCTCCCGGCCGGACCACACCCAGCAGCTGACGTCGGCTCAGGCAGCTGCGGGCGGCCTGCTCGATCGCCGCCAGCGTGCTGCTGTCTGAGAGGTCGGCGTCGCGCAGGTCGATGAGGACGGCCGCGTAATCGGAGAAGGCGGCTCCCGCCATCAGCGAGCGGCAGAGGAACGACACGGCCGGATCGCTGTGGGCGGCGATGACCGCCACGTCGCCCCGGTTGCTATGGGTGAGCGTGACGGGCATGTGCCCATCTCACGCGCCGGGTCCGTCGCCTGATAGGGCCGAACGTCCCAACGGCGGAGGTGCCACAGGCCGGGGCAGGCTAGGCGGAGGCTTTCGCCGCGGACTTCATCTGCTGCTTGTAGGCCCGCACCCGTCCCAGCGACTCGGCGTCGACGATGTCCGCGACGGACAGGTGGGAGCCGGCTTTGCCGAACGTGCCGGCAGCCTCACGCCACCCGCGGGGCCGGACGCCGAGCTGCTTGCCGAGCAGCGCCACGAAGATGCGCGCCTTCTGCTCCCCGAAGCCGGGCAGCCCACGGACCCGTCGGAGCAGCTCGTTGCCGTCGCGCGCGGTGGTCCAGACGTGGGCGGCGTCGCCGTCGTAGCTCGCCACCAGCTGCCGGCACAGCTCCTGCACGCGGGCGGCCATCGCCTTGGGGAAGCGGTGCAGCGCGGGCGGCGTGGCGAACGCCGCGACGAGCGCGTCCTCGTCGTAGTCCGCGATGCGGGCGGCGTCGAGGTCGCCGATGCGCTCGGCCAGGACAAGCGGGCCGCGAAAGGCCTTCTCCAGCGGGATCTGCTGGTCGAGCACCATGCCGATCAGCAGTGCGAGCGGGCTGCGCGTCAGCAGCGCATCGGCGTCGGGGTCCTGCGCGAGACACATGTCGGGCATGTCGGTGCACCTCGCGTGTTTCGGGAGTCGAGGACGGCCCTGGCAGGGCGTTCAGGGTGACCATAGTGCCGCCCGCCGGTCGGCTGCGCTGCCGAGCAGGCAGGATGGCGGTCGTGGCACCGATCTCTTTCGCGCAACGCATCCGCGACCTGGCCGGCCAGGACCCCGATCGGCCCGCGGTCACGTGCGGCGACCGCTCGTTGACCCGGGCCGAGCTCGACCGGGCGGCCACGAGCCTGGGCCATGACCTGCGCGCCGGCGGGGTGCGCGTCGGCGACATGGTGACGGTGGCACTGCCCAACTCGGTCGACTGGTTCGTGGCGTTCGCCGCCTGCTGGAAGATCGGCGCGATCCCGCAACCGGTGTCCGCCAGGCTCCCGGTGCGCGAGCTGACCGCCATCGTCGAGCTCGCCGACGCGGCCGCCGTCCTCGGCGTCGAGGAGGCGACGTTTCCCGGCCGGCGATGCCTGCCGGTCGGCTACACCGCGCCGCCCGTCGACGAGCCGCTGCCCGACGTCGTCTCCCCGGCCTGGAAGGCGCCGACCTCGGGCGGCTCGACCGGTCGTCCCAAGCTGATCGTCTCCGGCGACCCGTCGCTGTTCGAGACCGACGGGCCCGTGCCGCTTCTCATCAGCCCCGGCGGCTGCATGGTCATGCCCGGGCCGCTGTACCACAACGGCCCGTTGATCTGGTCGTGGCAGGCGCTGCTCTGGGGCGACCACGTGGTGGTGCTGCCTCGCTTCGACGCGGAGCAGACGCTCGACGCGCTCGATCGCCACGGGGCCGACATCGTCTACCTCGTGCCCACGATGATGAAGCGGATCTGGTCGCTCGGCGAGCAGGTGCGCGGCCGTTACGACCTGTCGGCGCTGCGGGTCGTCTGGCACCTCGCGGAGCCGTGTCCCGCCTGGCTGAAGGACGCCTGGGTCGAGTGGCTCGGTCCCGAACGGATCTACGAGCTGTACGGCGGCACCGAGGGTCAGGCCTCGACGATCATCAGCGGTGAGGAGTGGCTGGAGCACCGCGGCTCGGTCGGCCGACCCGCCCGGGGGACGGTGACGATCCGCGACGAGGACGGCCGCGACCTGCCGCCCCGGCAGACCGGTGAGGTGTGGCTGAAGTCGGAACGCGACACCCCGACCTACCGCTACGTCGGCGCCGAGCCGCGCCGTTCGGCCGACGGCTGGGAGTCGCTCGGCGACATGGGCTGGCTCGACGAGGACGGCTACCTCTACCTCGGAGACCGGGCCAGCGACATGATCCTCACCGGTGGGTCGAACGTCTACCCCGCAGAGGTCGAGGCCGCGATCCTCGAGCACCCGCTGGTCCACTCGTGTGCGGTGATCGGCCTGCCCGACGAGGAGCGCGGCAACAACGTCCACGCGATCGTCCAGGCCGATGGGGCGCTGCTGCCGGAGCCGGAGCTGCTCGCGTTCGTCGCGGAGCGGCTGGTGCGCTACAAGGTGCCGCGGTCGGTCGAGTACGTCAGTGAGCCGTTGCGCGACGACGCCGGCAAGGTGCGACGCGCGGCCCTGCGCGCCGAGCGGGTCGGGCCGGTCGCCGCCGGCTGAGGAGGGTCAGGAGGCGACGGCTCCGCGGGTCGCGTAGAGCATGGCGCCGCCCTCGCCGAACAGCCGCTCGCGCCAGCTCTCGACCAGGTCGTCGTTCGGCACGTCGCTCGGGTGGAAGCCGCGACGTTCGTAAGCCTTGAGCTGCTGCCAGGTGGTCCGGCTCAGCAGCGGCTGGCGGCGCGCGTAGCGCCAGCTCTTGCGCAGCGCCCCCGGCCGGTATGTCGCCCGGTCGCTGAGGATCGACAGCACCACCTGCACCGCCATCCCGAGCACGAACCCCCAGCGGACGGCCTTCATCGTGAAGATGCGCAACCGCTCGCTGCCGCCCATCGCGCGATAGACGTCGAACGCGACGGCCTTGTGCTCGCTCTCCTCGAGTGCGTGCCACAGGAACAGGTCGCGGGCCGCCTCGTGGCCGAACGCCTCGCGGGTCTCCTCGTCGCGCATGACCAGCTCCGCGAGCGTGGCGGTGACGTGCTCCAGCGCCGCCGTCGTCGCGAGGTTCGCGATCGGCGGCACGTGCCGGGTCCGGAACTCCAGCCCGCGGCGGGTGAGCCGCTCGGCGATCTGGGTGGGGTAGCCGAGGGTCGCGAGGTGGGCGTTGAACGCACGGTGTTCGCGGCCGTGGGTGACCTCCTGGCCGATGAAGCCGGAGACCTGCTGCTTCAGCACGGGGTCGCTGATCTGGTCGCGGTAGTGCTTGACCGACCGGACGAAGAAGTCCTCACCGTCGGGGAACACCGACGACAGCGCGGCGACGAGGTGGCTGGACACCAGGTCGCCGTCCTTGGCGAAGTGCTTGGGCACCGACTCGAACGCCGCCTCCAGGGCGACCCTGCGGACCGGCACCTCGCGCACGCCCGTCGATTCCGTCATCGGCCTCTCCCTCGGTGCCCTGTCCGGAAAGTAACGAATGTTACCGGCCCGCGGTCGGGTCCGAGAGCCGAGGTCCGGCAGATCGGCGCATGCCGGGGCCCTGACTCGGCGGAAGCCGCTTGAGTGCACGCACGATGCGACGTAGCGTTCTCTCGTTCGCCCCGTCCAGGTCCCGGCGGGTGACCGCAGCTGCTCTGGCCCCCAGCAGCCCTCCTCGGCGCGTGGGAATGAGAGCAGATGGCTGCGGATTTCGAGATCATTGCCGGACAGGCCTCGTCGGCGTACCCGGCGGTCTACGTGCGGGTCGGCGTACTCGACTACCAGTCGGCGCGAGAGGCCCGGCAGGTCCTGCGCGAGCTGGGCAACCGGTCCGGGGTGCGCATCGTCGTGGACCTCACGGGGCTCGACGACCGGCACGAGCTGACGATGTTCGCCTTCCTGGCCGAGGCCGCCCGCACCGTCGACGGCAACGGCGGCGCCCTTGTCGCGGTCGGGCCGTCCTCGATGCTGGCCCGGCACCTTGTCGCCGCCGCCATTCCGGTGACTCGGGAGCCCCCGCGGATCACGGCGGCGGCCGAAAGCATCGCTCTGGGCGCACTGGCCGGCTGACCGTCGCGGGTCGATTCGCCGGAGGAGCCGCCAGCGGCATCCGGGCCGGCCGGCGGCCGGCGGCACGTTAGCCTCCCCGGTCATGGTTGCTGCAGCCGAGGTGTACACGTCGCCGGTGCGCTACTACGAGGTCGACATGCAGGGTGTCGTCTTCAACATGTGGTACCTCGGCTACGTCGACGAGGCCAGCGCGTGGTTCCTCGGCCGGCTGCCCGGCCCGACGCTGCAGGACCTCGACCTCGACTTCCAGGTCGTGCACGCGGAGGTCGACTGGGCCGGTTCGCTGCGGGCCGGGGACATCGCGCACATCGCCGTAGACGTCGAGAAGATCGGCACCACGAGCTTCACGCTCCGCTACGACATCCGCGGTTTGGCCGATCTGGAGTCCGACGTGCTCGTGACCGTGCGCACGGTCTACGTGACGGTCGCCCGCGACCTGTCCGGCAAGCGCCCGATCCCCGACTCGCTGCGCGAGGCGCTGGTCGCTGCGAGCTAGCGGCGGCGCGGCCCGGGGGCGAACGTCACCGGCAGCCGGCGGGGTCCGGCTATGAACGTCGACAGCAGCGGCTCGCGCGGCCCGGCAGGGGCGATGTCGGGCAACCGGCTGAGGATCTGCCGCAGCATGGCGGCGATCTCGATGCGGGCGAAGTGCGCGCCGAGGCAGAAATGGGCGCCGCCGCCGCCGAACGCGATGTGCGGGTTGGGCGCCCGGCCCACGTCGAAGGCGTCGGGCTCGGCGAAGACCGCCGGGTCGCGATTGGCCGCGCCGTAGTACATGACGACCTTGTCGCCGGCCGCGATGCGCCGCCCGCCCAGCTCCGTGTCGACCGTCGCCGTGCGCCGCATGTAGACCACCGGGCTGACCCAGCGCAGCAGCTCCTCGACCGCCGTGGGCAGCAGGCCGTCGAGGTCGGCGGCCAGCCGCGCACGCTGCGCCGGGTGCGCGAACAGGGCCTCCATGCCGCCGGCCACCAGGTTGCGGGTCGTGTCGCCGCCGGCGTTGAGCAGCAGCAGGAAGAACCAGTTGAACTCCTCGTCGGACAACCGCTCGCCGTCGACCTCGGCGCTGACCAGCGTCGACGCGAGGTCGTGGCCGGGGTTCTTGCGCTTGTCCGCGGCGACCTGCCCGGCGTACGTGTGCATCTCGATGACGGCGGCCATGTGGTCGGCGTCGCTGAGCCCCGGGTCGGCCGAGTGCATGATCTCGGTCAGCTCGTAGAGCCGGCGGCCGTCGGCCAGTGGGATCCCCATCAGCTCCGCGATGACGTACGACGGCAGCTCGCCGGCCAGGTCCGCGACCAGGTCGCACTCGCCGCGTTCGACGACCTCGTCGACGATCTGCGCGGCCAACGCCTCGATGCGCTCGGTCCACGTGGCGGCGCTGCGCGGCGTGAACCCGCGGTTGACCAGCTGCCGGTAGCGAGTGTGCTGCGGCGGGTCCATGTACAGCATCATGTGGCGGGCGCCGTCGAGCAGCTCGGGCGAATCAGGGTCGGGGATCATGATGCCGCCCAGCCACGACGAGAAGGTCGCGGTGTCGCGGCTGACCCGCTGCACGTCTGCGTGGCGGGTGACTGCCCAGAAACCCGGCCCGTGTCCTTCCGGGTGCCGGTAGACCGGGGCGTTGTCACGCAGCCAGCGGTACTGCTCCCACGGGTGGCCGTCGACGAACGACTCGACATCGGTCAGGGCCACGGGGGCGGACATCGTCTCGGCGCTCACCCGGCCACTCTGCCACCGCCACGCGCGCCGCTGCGGCCGGCGGCGGAGAAATCTGCCCGCACAGGCAGGAACGGAGCGCACACATCGCGTAACGATCCCAGTGGACCGTCGTTGTCACGGCGGATGTTTCGGAACTGCGAAGGGTTGGGCGCGTGAAGCGACGGTGGCTGGCGGGCGGACTGGCGATGTGCGTGATCGCTGCCACGGCGGTTGCGGCGGAGGCCGCCACCGGCGGCGGCGGGCCTGCCTGGGCGCCCACGCACACGCAGGCGCTGCACGTCGACGCCCCGGTCCTCGGTGCTCTCCCGGCCGGCCAGCGGCTGCACATCAGCCTGACGCTGCCGCTGCGCAACAGCGCCGGTGTGCAGCAGCGCATCCATGACCTGGCCACCCCTGGCACCGCGTCGTACCAGCACTTCATGACTCCGGCGCAGGTGCTGGCGGAGTTCGGGCCGACGGCGGCGCACGTCGGCGCGGTCGAGGGTTACCTGCGCGCGCAGGGATTCCGCGACATCAGCGCCTCGTCCAACCGGCTGCTCGTCGACGCGACCGGCACGGTCGCGCAGGTGCAGCGGGCGTTCCACACCAGCCTGCTCTCCTACGCCCTCGACGGTCACACCGTCTACGCCAACGCGGCGCCCGCCTCCGTGCCCTCCCGGTTGGCCGGCGCCGTCACCGCGGTCCTCGGCCTGTCGAACCTCCCGATGGCGACCCCGCTCACCCGGGCGACGACCTCGCACCCGTCGACGCCCGCAGGCGTCGCGGCGAGCGGTTCACCCGACCTGACCGGCTTCACGCCCCGCGCCGTGGCGCACGCCTATGACGCCGACCGGCTGCCCCCGGCAGCCGGCACGTCGGTCGCCGTCGTGATGGGTGGCGACCCGGCGCCGATCATCAAGAACCTGCGCGTCGCCGAGAAGGCGTGGCGCTTCCCGCGGGTGCCGGTGAGCGTCCGCTACGGCGCCACCCCGCAGGTGGACGCCAACGACAACCCGATGACCGGCAACACCGAGTGGGACCTCGACACGCAGATCTCGACGATGGTCGCCGGCGCGGTCAACCGCCTCTGGATGTACGACGTCTCGACGTTCACCGACCCCGAGGTCGCCCGCGCCATCAACCTGTTCGTCGCCGACGACCACGCGACCGCGTTGTCGGCGTCGCTGGGTGAGTGCGACGTCATCGCGTTCCTCGACGGTGCGATGGTCACGACCGACGAGTCGCTGGCCGAGGGGGCGCTGCAGGGGCAGAGCATGTTCGCGTCGACCGGCGACAACGGTTACGCCTGCCCCGTCGTCATCTCCGTCGGCCTGCCGGCCGGGCCTCCCGGGGTGAGCTGGCCGTCGACGGGCGAGTACGTCACCGCGGTGGGCGGCACCACGCTGCTCGCCGACGACCAGGGCAACGTGCAGCAGGAGATCGCCTGGATCGCCGGGGGCGGCGGCATCAGCCCCTGGGAGACGGCGCCGCCGTGGACGCTGCGCGCCAACCCGGCGGGCCAGTCGTGGCAGTACACCAATCAGGGCGGTCGTGGCGTCCCCGACGTCGCGGCGCTGGCCGACGCCAACACGCCGTACCTCGTCTACGACGGCAGCAGCGGGCAGCCGGTCGGGGTCGGCGGGACCAGCGTCTCGAGCCCGCTGGTGATGGGCCTGTGGGCGCGGGTCGAGAGCGTGCGCGGCAACCGGCTCGGGCTGGCTGCGGCGGACTTCTACCGTCTCTACAACAAGGTCAACCCGGGCACCGTCGCGCAGCAGGTCGTGACCGTCTACGCGCCGCAGCCCAACCCGGGGGCGGTCAACGGCTTCCGCGACATCACGCTGGGCAGCAACGGGCTGTACCCGGCGACCCCCGGCTACGACTACACGACCGGGATCGGCGTCCTCGACGCGCTGCAGCTCGTGCGCGCGCTGTAGGTCAGCCGGCCGTCGGACCGGTCGTCTCGGCCCACGCGTCGAGATCGAGCCACCGGCCGTCGAGCCAGCGGGCGGTGCCCTCCGGGTCGGTGCGGACTTTCGGCCCTACCGGGCAGGTGCCGCGCGGCGTTGGCTAGCCGCATGACCACCCGCATCGTGGTCCTCGGAGCCGGCACCGGAGGCACGCTGGCGGCCAACCGGCTGCGGCAGTGCTACCCCGCGGGCGATGTCGAGATCGTCGTGGTCGACCAGGACGACAGTCACCTGTACCAGCCGGGGCTGCTGTTCGTGCCGTTCGGCCGATCGAGCGTCGAGGGGATCACCCGGTCACGACGTCGGCAGCTCCGGGACGGCGTCGACTTCCGGCAGGCCGCGATCGACCGGGTGGACACATCGGCCAGCCGGGTGTTCCTCGCCGGCGGGCGGGTGCTCGACTACGACGTGCTCGTCATCGCGACCGGCGCCAGGCTGCTCCCCGAGGAGACCGAGGGGCTGACCGGCGCGGGCTGGATGGAGCGGGTCTTCACCTTCTACACGGCCGAAGGCGCCGCCGCTCTGGCCGGTGCGCTCGCGACCTTCGACGGCGGCCGCCTCGTCGTCGACGTCGTCGACATGCCGATCAAGTGTCCCGTGGCGCCACTGGAGTTCTGCTTCCTCGCCGACTGGTACTTCCGGCGGCGCGGCGTACGCGACTCGGTCCGGCTCACCTACGTCACGCCGCTCGACGCGGCCTTCACCAAGCCGGTCGCCGCCGGTCGCCTCGCCGGGCTGCTCGAGGCCAAGGGCATCGAGCTCGTCACGGAGTTCGCCGTCGGAGAGGTCGCCGGCGGGGACGGCAGGTTGATCTCGTACGACGGACGCACGGTCGATTTCGACCTGGCAGTGGTGGTGCCTGCTCATGGCGGCGCGGCCTACGTCGGCCGGTCGCCCGGCCTCGGCGACGCGCTCGACTTCGTGCCCACCGACGAGCACACACTGCAGGCGCTCGCCGCTCCCAACGTCTTCGTCATCGGCGACGCCGCCAACCTGCCCGCTTCCAAGGCCGGTTCGGTCGCGCACTTCGAAGGCGACGTGCTGGTCGGCAACATCCGCGACTACCTGGCCGGGCGGCCGTTGCTGTCGAGCTTCGACGGGCACACCAGCTGCTTCGTCGAGACCGGGTTCGGCAAGGCGCTGCTCATCGACTTCAACTACGACACCGAGCCGTTGCCCGGGCACTTCCCGACCGCAGTGGGGCTGCCGTTGCTCAAGGAGTCGCGGTCCAACCATCTCGGCAAGCTGCTGTTCGAACCGCTCTACTGGCACGCCCTCCTGCGCGGTCGCGATCTGCCGAGACTGCACGCGCCGATGCCGATCGCCGGCAAGCAGCTGTCGGCCGTCGGAGCGCGAGAGGAGTAGCCATGCCCACCATCACGGTCGCCGGGGTGGCCGTCGAGGTCACCGAGGACGGGTTCTTCGCCGAGCCGGCGCAGTGGACCGAATACATGATCCCGGAACTCGCCGCCCGTGAGGGCATCGCCGACCCGAGCGAGGAGCAGCTGCGGGTCGTGAAGTTCATGCGGGCGGAGTACGCCCGCACCGGCTCCGGCCCCAACGTGCGGGCGCTGAGCAAGACCGCCGGAATCTCCATCAAGGACCTCTACCGGGTGTTCCCGGGCGGTCCGGCCAAGGTCGCGGCGCGCATCGCCGGTATCCCGAAGCCGCGCGGCTGCATCTAGGACGAACGGAGGTCGTGCGATGACCGCTCCCATCCAGAAGGTCTCGATCATCATCTCGAAAGGTTCTCTCGAGGGCATCTATCCCGGGCTGATCATGGCCAACGGTGCCCGTGCGGAAGGGATCGAGGTCAACCTGTTCTTCACGTTCTTCGGCCTGGACGCGATCCACGCCAAGCGGCAGGAGCACGTCAAGGTGGCCACCGTCGGCAACCCCGGCCTGCACCTGGCCACGTGGGCAGGTGGCCTGCCGGGCGTTTCGTCGCTCATGACGCACTACCTGGAGCGCAAGATGGGCGACCTCGACATCCCCTCGATCCCGGAGTTCGTCGAGATGATCGCCGACACGGGTGCGGGCATCTACGCCTGCAAGGCCTCGGTCGACCTCTTCGCCCTCGAGAAGAACGACTTCATCCCGCAGGTCCAGGACATCATCACCGTCGGCGAGTTCTACGCGATGGCCGCCGGCGGACACATCATCTTCACGTAGCCGGCCGGAGGCTTCCCATGAGCCCGCAGACCATCGAGTCGACAGTCCGGCTCGTCCCCTACTCCGACGTCGACAAGCTGCCGTGGCACGAGCTGGCCGGTGCGGTCGGCGTCGACTGCAAGACGTTGTACGCCGCGGAGTCCGCCGTCGCGGGGCTGCTGCGGCTGCGTCCGGGCGCCGAGGAACCCAGCCACCTGCACCTCGACCGGGAGCACCACCTGTGGGTGCTGGTCGGTTCGGTGACGGTCGGCGGGACGGAACTGGTCGCCGGGAGCTACCTGCACGTGCCTCGCGGCGTGCGTCACACGTTGCACGACGGCGGCACCGGCAGCCTCCTGTTCTACGTGCACGGCCAGGCCGCGTCCTGAGCGGCGAACCCCCGACGGGTGAGGAGTCAGCATGTACACGCTCAGCATCATCAAGGCGGACACGGGCGGTTTCGTCGGCCATTCGGCGGTGCACCCCGAGATGCTCGAGGAGGCCCGCCGGCTCGTCGAGGCAGAGCGCGGGCAGCTGCTGATCGACGGGCAGGTCGCCGCCTGCGGCGACGACATCTCGCTGATCATGACCCACCAACGCGAGCCGGACGACCGGCTGGTGCACTCCTTCGCCTGGGACGTGTTCCAGGCGACGACGCGGATCGCCGAGAAGCTGGGGCTCTACGGCGCCGGGCAGGACCTGCTCTCCGACGCATTCTCGGGCAATCTGCGCGGCCTCGGCCCCGGGTACGCCGAGATGGAGCTCGAGGAGCGGCCGTCGGAGCCGGTGCTCGTCTTCCTCGCCGACAAGACCGAGCCGGGTGCCTGGAACCTGCCGCTGTTCCGCATGTTCGCCGACCCCTTCACCACGGCGGGTCTGGTCATCGACGCGAAGATGCACGACGGCTTCCGGTTCGAGATCTACGACCTCTACGAGGACAAGCGGATCGAGTTCGACACGCCGGAGGAGATGTACGACCTGCTGATGTACATCGGCACTCCGGCGCGCTACGTGATCCACTCGGTCACGTCACGCTCGTTGGAGATCCCGGGTGCGGCCACCAGCACGCAGCGGCTGTCCCTGATCGCCGGCAAGTACGTCGGCAAGGACGACCCCGTCATGATCGTGCGTTGCCAGTCGGGGCTGCCGGCCGTGGGCGAGGCGCTGGAGCCGTTCGCGTTCCCGCACTCCGTGGCGGGAGCCATGCGCGGGTCGCACCACGCGCCGCTGATGCCGGTGGCGGTCGGTGACGCGCACCCGGCGCGCTTCGACGGGCCGCCGCGGGTCGTGGCCCTCGGCTACCAGCTGCACAACGGCCGGCTGGTCGGGCCGCGCGACATGTTCGACGACCCGTCGTTCGACCGGGCCCGCTCGATGGCCAACGAGGTCATGGACTACCTACGTCGGCACGGACCCTTCGAGCCGCACCGGCTGTCCATGGAAGAGCTCGAGTACACGACCATGCACGACCTGGAGGCGCGGCTCGCCCGCCGCTGGCAGCCGATCGTCGGTCAGCTGGTCGTGCCGGAACCGGCTCCGGCCGGCTGAGCCGCCCTTCGTCGGAGCCGGCCCCGCCGGAGTTCGTCGGCACCCCAGACGATCACGGGGAACGGCGCGACCAGCAGGAGCGACGGCCACGGCGGAGCGGCGGTCCCGAACACCTGCTGCACACCTGGCACGGTGACCAGCAGCGCGGTGAAGGCGAGCTCGAAGGCGATGCCCCAGAGCAGCAGCGGGTTGCTGGTCAGTCCGATGGCGCGCAGCGGGGCAAGGTCGGTGCGGGCGGCGACGGCGGTGCCCACCTGGCACGCGACGATCCCCACGAAGGTGGTCGTCGTCGCCTGCAAGTAGGCGTGGTGCAACGGGCTGCCGGACGTCGTGGCCGCTCCGGGGGACCATCCGGCGCGCCAGAGGGTGAAGAAGAACCCGCCGGTCACGAGCACCGCGGAGATGGCGCCGAGGAACGCCCATGCCCGGAACAGCAGCCGGCGATCGACGACGTGCTCGGACGGCGGCCGCGGGGGGCGGTCCATCAGGCCGGGCTCCGCAGGCTCGCGGCCGAGCGCAAGGGCGGGCAGCGTCTCCGTGCCCAGGTCCACCGCGAGGATCTGCATGACGGTCAGCGGGAGCGGCACCAGCCCTCCGGCCAGAGCGAAGACGAGGAACGGCACGATCTCCGGTGTCGCGTGCGCGAAGATGTAGAGGATGAACTTGCGCACGTTGTCGTAGACGCGGCGCCCTTCCTCCACCGCGGTCGCGATCGTCGCGAAGTTGTCATCGGTGAGCACCATCGTGGCGGCTTCGCGCGCCACCTCCGTGCCGCTGCGCCCCATCGCGATACCGATGTCGGCACGATGCAGCGCCGGCGCGTCGTTGACCCCGTCTCCCGTCATCGCCACCACGTGGTGCTGCGCCCGCAGCGCATCCGCGATGCGCAGCTTCGCCTCGGGCGAGCTGCGCGCGAAGACGATCTCGTCGTCCGCCTCCAGCAGCTCGTCGAGATCCGCTTCGCTCATGCGGTCGAGGTCGGGCCCGTTGACGACCCGCGGCTGCCCGCCGCCGATGCCGACCTGGCGAGCGACGTGGGCGGCGGTCGCCCCGTGGTCGCCGGTCACGACGTGCACGCGGATGCCGGCACGGTGGCAGTCTGCGACGGCCGCCGCCACCTCGGGTCGGGGCGGGTCGAGCAGTCCGGCGATGCCGACGAGGGTCAGGTCGTGCTCCGCGTCGAGGCGGTCGACCGGGACACCGGCGAGTGGCCGGTAGGCCACCGCCAGCAGGCGCAGGCCGTCGGCCGCCATGGCCGCGAGCGCCCGGTCGGCCTCCCGGCGCAGCCCCGCGTCGAAGGTCCTGATGCCGTTCTCGGTGTGCACGTGTGTGCTCAGGTCGAGCACCGTCTCAGGGGCCCCCTTGACGAGGAGGCACGCCGTGCCGTCGGCACCGCGCTGCACCGTAGACATCAGACGGCGCGCCGAGCTGAAGCGGAAGATCCGCACACGCGCGGTGTCGCGGGCCGTCGGATCGGCCTCCGCGCCCAGCAGCACGGCCAGGTCGTAGAGCGCGCGTTCGGTCGGATCGGCGGCTGTCGGCCCTTCGGCGGTCAGCTCGACCGTGGAGCATCCGGCCAGCGCCGCGGCCAGCCGTCGCTCGTCCGGATCGGGTTCCAGCCCGTCCGTCGACCGCCGTCCGGACGACGGGGTCCACAGGTCGACCGCCTGCATCTCGTTCTCGGTGAGGGTGCCCGTCTTGTCCGTGCAGATGACCGACGTCGACCCCAGCACCTCGACGGCGCTCAGGCGCCGCACTATCGATCCGCGCCGTGCGAGCGAGCGCACGCCGGCGGCCAGCGCGAGCGTGATCGTGGGCAGTAGGCCCTCGGGAACGTTCGCGACGAGTAGTCCGATCGCGAACAGGAACGCGTCGCGGGCGGGCAGCCCGGCGACGATTCCCAGCGGCATGAAGGCGCCACCAACGACCACGCCGACGGCCGCGATCAGCCAGGCCACCGAGCGCACCTGCCGCTCCAGTGGGCTCGGGGCCCGGTGCTGGTGCTGGCTGAGCGCGGCGATCCGCCCGAGCTCGGTCAGCCCGCCGGTCGCGTAGATCACCGCACGCGCAGAACCGGCCGTGCACAGCGTGCCGGACAGCAGCACGTCGGGAGCCGCCATCCAGCTGGTCTCCAGCGATCGATCGATGGCGAAGCGGGACACCGGCGCCGACTCGCCCGTCAGAGCGGACATGTCGACGTCCACCGCGCCGTCGACGATCCGGGCGTCGGCGGAGATCCCGTCACCTTCCTCGACGAGGACGACGTCGCCGACCACGAGCGTGCGGGCATCGACTTCACGCGCCCGGCCGTCGCGAACGACCCGAACCGACCGGGGGAGCAGCGCGCCCAGCGCGGCCACCGCCCGCTGGGCCTGTCGTTCCTGGGTGAACGAGAAGACCGCGTTCAGCACGATGACCAGCACGATTGCGGCCGAGAGTGCGGCCGTGCCGGCAGCCAGGGACAGCCCTGCCGCCGCCCACAGCACCAGTGCCAACGGGTGCACCAGCTGGGCCAGGACTGCGGCCAGCCACGACTCATGGACCTCTTGGGGCAGCTGGTTGGGACCGTTGGCCAGTAGCCGACGCTCCGCCTCACGCTGGGACAGCCCCGCCTCGGTCGTGCGCAGGCGGCGCAGGAAGGCGGGTCGCGGTTCTCGCAGGTCGGGCTCGGCGCCTGCCTGGTTCGTGCTCATCCACGAACAGAGTTCGGCCGACCGGCCCGGCGTACGCGGGCTAGCGGAAGGCGTGCGGCGGCGTGCGCTCCGACAGCAGCTGACGGGCCAGGGTTTCCACCTGCCAGGGCAGATCGTCGCGGATGCCGAGGTGCAGGAGCTGCTCCCGCACGGCGGCCACCCGACGGATCACGGTGCCGGCCGGGTGGATGCCGGCGAATTCCGCGATCAACCGGTTGACGACGGCGAAGATCTGCTCCTGGTGGGCACGGCGTGCGGCGAACGCCGTGGTCGCCGCCGTCATGCCGACTCGTGGGTGAAGTGGTGCAGCCGCGCGTCAGGCCCGGGGAAGAACAGGCCTTCGTGGCCGTCATCCCAGCGCACCAGGTACGGCGGTTCGCCGTCGTGGCCGTGCACCTCGATGATCTCGCCGTCACGGGCTTTCTCGTCGAGGGTGTGACCCTCGACGATGATCCTGTCACCAACGGAAGCCTTCATCGTCCGCACCTCCCAGTGGTATCCAACGCAACTGCACGGGCGGCCGCTACGGGCGAGAGGACCCCCTTCGCCGGGGCTTTGGTCCCGACCCCGCGCCTGGATGCGATCAGCGCAGCAGCTCCGCCACCTGGGCGACGGTCTCTTCGAGGGCAGTGTCGGACCGCACGCCGTGGGCCGAGGGCCAGGGCTCGGCGTACTCGGCGAGCCGGCGCCGCACGTCGATCGTCGCGTCGGAGGTCGTCTCGCCCGGCCGGCGCGTCGCGATGCGTGCTTCGGCCGTCACGTCCAGCGTGAGGAGCGACACCTCGACCAGGTCCGTGGAGGTGCGGCGGGCCAGCGCAGCCGCCTCCTGCCGCTGCAGCGGATCGGTGAACGACGCGTCGAGGATGACGCTCTCGCCCATCTCGAGGTGGCGGCTTGCCTGCTCGAACATCTCGGCGTAGGCCGCCTCGCTCCATCCGGACGTGTAGATCCCGTTCCTGAAGTCCGCGCCGGCGGGCACGAGAGCGGGCAGGCCGGCCAGCTGCTTGCGCACGATGTCGGACGACAGCACCGGCCAGCCGGTGCGGCCCGCCACCGCCGTCGCGACCGTGGACTTGCCGGCGCCGGGGAGCCCGCCGATGACCAGCATCCGTACCCGCCCGACCTGCAGGTGCCGCAGCCCCAGCGAGGTCAGCTTGCGGGACTCCGCCGCAGCTCGTGCGGACTCCTCGCCCGTGGTCTGACCCGCGCGAATGGCGGAGACCTTCGCACGAATGTGCGCGCGGTGGGCGACGTAGTGGTGCTCGAGAGACCGCGGCCACCGGTCGTTGGACAGGGCCGCGTAACGGTCGAGCAGCCGTTGTGCGTACGCCGGTGCGCCCTGGTGTTCGAGATCCATGGCCAGGAAGGTGACGTCAGCGAGGGTGTCGCCGATCCGCAGCTCCCGGTCGAACTCCAGGCAGTCGAGGATTCGCGGCCCTTCGGGCAGGCAGAAGATGTCGTCCGTCAGCAGATCGCCGTGGCCGTCGCGCACGCGGCCTGCCGTCACCCGTGCCCGCAGCAACCCCTGTCGCCCGGCGAGGTAACGGTGGGCCAACCGCCGGGTCTCCTGCACGTCCGCCGAGGGCACGACGCCGGTGCGCTCGAGCAGGTCGAGCCCGTCGTCCCACCGCGCGCGCAGCAGGCGAGCCGAGCCCAGGTTCGCGGCGTCGTCGGGTATCTGCGCATCGGAGTGGAAGCGGGCGAGCAGCGACGCGATCTGGTCGACCTCCGCGGCGAGGTCCGTGCGCGTTCGCAGGAGGTGGCCGAGCCTCAGCTCGTCGGGCATGCGGCGCATCACGACCGCGTGCTCGTAGCCGTCCGGACCGCGAATCTCGGCGACGCCGAGGTAGACGTCCGGCGACAGCCGCCGGTTGAGTGCCACCTCGTCCGCGCACGCTCGTGCGCGTGCCTCGACCGAACGGAAGTCGAGGAACCCCAGGTGCACCGGTTTCTTGACCTTGTAGACGCGATCACCGGCGAAGAACAGCCACGCCGTGTGCGTTTCGAGCGCACGTGCGCAGGCTTCAGCCATGTCCCTCACCTCGTCCGGGCCCGGACGACTCCGGGCACCGTCTCCGCGACACGTACCGCTGCATCGGGGTCGATTCCTTCGGATGGCAGCGAGAGAACGACCAACCCCTGGTCCACGCTGATGGCGACGTCGGTGGCATCCCGGCCGAAGCAGTCCTCCAGCCGCCGGCGTACGGCCACCGCGAGTTCCTCGTCGGAGCGAGCCAGCGCGCGCAGTACGTCGCTGCGGCTGAGCATGCCGACGATCCGCCCTTCGTCCACCACCGGCAGGCTGCGTAGCCGGTGGCGGTCCATGAGAGCGACCGCGTCGGCGACGTCGCCGTGCGGATGCGTCGTCACTACGTCGTGCGACATGACGTCGACCACGCTCTCCGGTGGTGCCGTCGAGGGTCGTTGCGGGATCATGTGGGCCCGAGGATCCGGGCCGACGTCGTGACGTACCAAGTCGATGCCGCTGACGACGCCGACGAGTACACCGTCCTCGGCGACCACTGGGGCGGCACTGACGTCGTGCCCCACCAGGAGCGCCGCCGCTTGTTTGACCGGGGTGTCGGGGCGGACCGTGACGACCGCCTCCGCCATGATCTCGTCGACGCGCATGGCGACCTCCGCCCGGCCGGTGCATCTCTGTGCCGTCCGGCGCATCCATGGTCACGCCGCTGCTCCGACCGGGGGAGAGGCGAAAGTCCCGATGAGGTCGATCGACGACGTACCGGTCCGGCCGGAGAGGCCGAGACGGTGGTACGCCGGTGCGGGTCAGCTGTGCGCCACGAGGTAGGCGACGAGGTCGTGCAGCGTGGCGACCCGGCCGTAGTCCCGTTCCGGGATTTCGACGCCCGTGCGCTCGCAGAGCCCCTCGAGGAGCGCGAGGAAGTCGAGCGAGTCGAGATCCAGCTCGTCGCGCAGGACGGCGGCACCGGGCACCTCGTCGAGCTCGACTTCGGGCGCGATGCGGCCCAGCACGGCAGCCACGGCAGCGCGGGCGGCGTCGTCGTTCACAGCTCCTCCGGTCGTTGCAGCAGGTCCGCGACCGCGGCGAGGTAACGGCCACCCCGGTGGCCGTCGCTGGCCCTGTGGTCGCCGGCGAGCGTGGCCTCGACGACCGGTCGCACACCGAGCAGGCCGTCCGACGCTGGAGCCGGGCCGGATGTCCGAAGCCGCGAAGTTGGCGATCATGATTCCGCCGGTCTCGGTCTGCCACCAGTTGTCGTGCACCGGGTGGTCCAGGGTGTCGGCGCTCCACCCCACCACCTCCGGGTTCAGCGGCTCACCCACGCTCGCGATGAAGCGAAGGTGCGACAGGTCGTGCTCGTGCGGTAGCTCGTCACCGGCGCGCATCAGCATGCGCAGTGCCGTCGGCGCGCTGTACCAGACGGTCACGCGCTGACGCTCCAGCAAGGAGTACCAGCGCAGCGCGTCGAACTCGGCCTGGTCGACGAGGACCGTCGCGCCGTGGGTGAGCGGCGCGACGATGCCGTACGACGTGCCGGTGACCCAGCCCGGGTCGGCGGTGCACCAGAAGACGTCATCGGCACGGAGGTCGAGCGCGAACGCGGCCGTTGCGTGATGTGCGACGACCGCCTCGTGGACGTGCAGCGCGCCTTTCGGCGTGCCGGTCGTGCCGCTGGTGAAGTGCAGCAGCGCCGGATCCTGCGGATCGGTGGGCGGAATCGTGAACGAGGCGTCGGCCTGCCGCAGCAGCCCGTGGAACCCGGCCGTGCCGGCCGTCGCGTCGTCGTCCACCAGCAGCACGTGCCGGAGGCCGGGCAGCTGATCGCGGGCCGATGCCACCTTGCGGCGGTAGAGCGCCGCCGTGGTCACCAGCACCCGCGCGTCGCCGAGGGCCAGCCGCTGGCGCACCGGCTCGGGGCCGTACGCCGCGAACAGCGGGCTGAACACGCTGCGGTTCTTGAGCGTCCCGAGCGCGGTCACGTAGACCTCGAGGCCGCGCGGTAGCAGGGCGAAGACGCGCTCCCCGGGGCCGACGCCCAGATCGTGCAACGCGTCGGCGAACCGGTTGGTGAGCGCGGCGAGAGCGGCGTACGAGTGCTCCGTGACCGAACCGTCGCCTGCCACGATCCGCAACGCGATGTGCCCGCCGCGCCCCGCCGCGATGTGGCGATCGAGGGCTTCGTGCGCGATGTTGAGGCCACCACCGGGTAGCCCGTCGAGTCCGGCCCGCGCATCGGACCAGGTGAAGCTCGCCCGCTCGGTGGCGTAGTCGACGAGGTTGGCGCGGGCGCGGGCGCGGGCGACGGCCGGCTTGTGCACGACCGGCCAGTCCGTGGACACGCTGGTCACCTGGTCACCGTGCTCGACTCGGCGCCCGCGGGCCAGGGGCTTAGGTCCCGAGACGCGGGCCTCGCGTCAGCGGCCGGCGGCGCCGGCCGTTGTCGCCCTGGCAGCCAAGGCGACAGCTAGCGTGCGTCGCGCGCGATCCGGTTGGGTGGGCGCACCGTCGTCACCGGAGCTGCCGGCCAGCGTCGCGGTCCGGACCACAACGCCGGCACGGCGTCGGTGAGCCGGGCGATGTCGTAGGCGACCCGCTCGTAGTTGGCGCGCCATCCGCGGAAGTGAGGCCAGGCCTCCTCGGCGGACCGCTCGATCGGGAAGCCGGTCGCCGTCATCCTCTGGACGCCTGCCAGGTAGTCGGCGTACGGCAGCAGCAGGGGCAGGTCGGGGTCGGGGTCGCCCTCGACGCGCAGGCCGAGCACGAGGCCGATCTGCTGCAGCGCCGTGAACCCCATCCGCAGGCACAGTCGTGGCTCGATGCCGTCCCGGCTCGGGCACAGGGCGAGCAGCAGGGCCGCCGAGTCGAGCACGGCGAGCAAACCGACCAGCCAGGACGTGTGGGACTGCGGCGAACGGAACCGCGTGAGCACGGGGTAGTTGGTGTGGCTCTCCGCGACGTCGGCCGCCCACCGCTCCCACAGGGCGTAGTAGTCGGGGAGGTCGTCGGTGCGGGCGCGGGTGCCGTAGCGAGTGCGCGCCAGCAGCTCCGGGCCCCACGGTGGCGAGCCGGCGCGGGAGGCGAGCATGGTCACCTCGGTCTCGCGTCGGTTGAATGCGGCGTACAGCGTCGGCAGGTAGGCGATCTGCAGCGCGACGACGACCAGCCCCGTGGCCGCGGCGAGCACGTCGAGAATGGTCGGCGCAGGAGTGGCGGTCGCATCGAACCCGAGGGTGAACATCGAGCTCGCCGCCTCGCGGGCGGCGCCCCCGAACGCCGGGTGCCACGGCCAGAGCAGCAGCGTGAACGCGACGAGGAACGCCGCCAGCCACGTCGCGAGAAGCAGCAGCAGGTACGCCGGCGCCTGCGCAGCGAGCAGCTGGTCCCGCCGCTGGTAGTCGTGGACCCGGCGGGCGGCGAGCTGGAAGGTCGCGTCGACGATCCGGTCGACCACGCGGCTCAGCGCGCTCGAACGACCACGCGGGATGACCAGGACCCGCATGACGCTGGTCCACGTCACGATCACCCCGACGGCGCCGGCCGTCGCGGCGACATCGACTCCGACCGCCACCTGCTCGCTCCGCCCTCCGGCGGTCGTCAGCCGCCGATGCGCAGCGGCAGGGTCCGCGGCCCCCGGACCTGGCCGGCCGACCAGGTGACCGCCCCCGGATCGGCGAGGGAGAACACCGGCATCCGCTCGAGCCAGACCTCGAGGGCCACCCGCAACTCCATGCGCGCCAGGTGCGAGCCGACGCAGCGGTGGATGCCGAGGCCGAACGCCGCGTGCCGGTTGACCTCTCGGTCGATCACGACCTCGTCGGCCCGGTCGAACTGGTCGGGATCGCGGTTGGCGGCCGGGAACGACAGCAGGACCCAGTCGTCGGCCTTCATGTCGACCCCGCGCCACGCCATGTCGTCCTTGACCAGCCGCGCCATGGTCACCGGGGCGAACGCGCGGAGGAACTCCTCCATGGCGGTTGCCACCAGCGACGGCTCGCCGACCAGTCGCGCGCGGTCGGCCGGCGTCTGCGCGAGGTGCCAGAGCGACGCGCCGATCGCGCTCCACGTCGTGTCGATGCCGGCGATCAGCAGCAGGCCGATGGTGCCCGCGACGTGGAACGCCTCGAGCTTCTGGCCGTAGAGCTCTGCCTCGATCAGGTAGGTCGTGAGGTCGTCACGCGGGTTGTCGAGATGGTCGCGGATCTGCACGAGGATGTAGTCGAAGAGTTTGGTCATCCGCGCGATGCGCTCCTCGGGCGGCAGGTTCACGCCTTCGAGCGCGCTCTCCACGAACTCGCGGAAGTGCGGGCCGTCCTCCGGCGGGAAGCCGAGCATGTCGGCGATCGCCCGCATCGGGATGTGCTGCGCGTAGTCGACCGCGGCATCGACGACGTCCCGGCCCTGCAGCCGGTCGACCAGCTCGTGGCAGAACGCGCGCGTCGCCGGCTCTATCTTGCCGATCGCCGTCTTGGTGAACGCCGGCAGCAGCAGCTTGCGCGCGTCGTGGTGGAACGGCGGGTCGGAGGAGATCGGCGGAGTGCCGCCCATGGGCGCGATGTCGCGGGGCGGCCGAAAGTTTCCCATGATGATCGATCGGGAGGAGAACCGCTCGGTGTCGTGCGCGATCGCGGCGACGTCCTCGTAGCGGGTCGGGAGCCAGCCCCCGCCGAAGCGGTCGGTGTGCGCGATCGGGCAGCGTGCGCGCAGGTCGTCCAGGATCCGGTAGGGATCGGCCGCCCACTCCGGCTCGAGGTGCGAGAAGTCCGTGGCCCAGTCCGATACCGGCCCCGTGACGATCTGGCTGCGGGTGCCCAGCGGGCGCAGGTTGCGCTGCGCCTCGAACTCCTCCTCGGAGAAGCGCGTGTCGGCGGTCACGTCAGGCCCCTTCGACGACGCTGATGGCCCGCTCGGGGCAGTTGGCTGCGGCGCGCTTCGCGAGCGGCTCGAGGCCGGCCGGCACGGTGCCGTCACCACCGACCTGGCCGTAGCCTTCCTCGTCGTCGTGGAAGATCTGCGGTGCCAGGTCGTAGCAGCGGCCGTGCCCCTGGCAGCGGTCGGCGTCGATGGTCACTCTCATCGGGCGGTCCTCGGTGTCGTCACATGGCCGGCGCCGGGATGCTAGCCGGTCGGCCGTTGCACGTCGCCCGACGTCCGCAGTCGCCGCCGCCTTCCCCCTGTAGGCCGAGGGGTCGATCCGCGTGACAGGGGTACGGTGGGGGGTATCGAAGGAGGCGGCTATGGAACTGGACCCGCAGGACCTGGCGGATGTGATCAAGCGGCTCCGCCGCGCGGAGGGTCAGATCCGCGGCGTCATCGCGATGATCGAGGCGGGTCGCGACTGCGGTGACGTGGTCACGCAGCTGGCGGCCGTCTCGCGCGCTCTCGACCGCGCCGGGTTCCGCATCATCGCCACCGGCCTGCGCCAATGCGTGACGGCGGATGCCGACGGCGTGGATCGCGAGCGGCTGGAGAAGCTCTTCCTGTCCCTCGCGTGAGGCGGACCACTCCTGACCAGGTACCCCAGGGGGTATGGTGTTCGGTATGTGGAGATCCTCTGCTCGGCTCGAGGTCGACGTCGCCGGTTTGGCGACCGAGCACGGGCTGGGCGCCTACGTGCTCGACGTCCGGGAGCCCTTCGAGTTCGTGGAGGCGCACGTGCCCGGCGCCCGGCTGGTCCCCATGGGCGAGCTGCCCGCGCATCTTGCGGAGATCCCCCGCGATCGGCGAGTCTTTGTTATCTGCGCCAGCGGGCACCGCAGCCTGACCGCGGCCCGGTGGTTGCAGCGTCAGGGCATCGACGCGGTGTCCGTCGCGGGCGGCACCAACGCCTGGGCCGCCAGCGGGCGACACGTCGAGCGCGGTCATGCCTGACCGGGCCGAGGGAGACGCGATGCTGCGCATCATCCCGATCGACACGCCCACGTTGGGCGACCGCTCCTACGTCGTCCACGACGGGACGACAGCACTCGTCATCGACCCGCAGCGCGACATCGACCGGGTGCTCCAGGTGGCCGACGACGAGGCCGTGACGGTCCGGCACGTCTTCGAGACCCACATCCACAACGACTACGTGACCGGTGGGCATGCGCTCGCCCGTGAGACCGGTGCCGCCTACTACGTCAACGCCGAGGACCCGGTCAGGTTCGACCGCACCCCGATCCGAGAAGGGGAGGCCGTCGCCGTCTCGCCGCTGCTCGTGGTGCGGGCCATCCTCACCCCCGGCCACACCTTCACCCACCTGTCCTATGCGGTGGAGTCGGCCGGGCGACCGGCCGGCGTGTTCAGCGGCGGGTCGCTGCTCTTCGGCTCGACCGGTCGTCCCGACCTCGTGGGGCCCGAATCCACGCTCTTGTTGGCGCGCGCGCAGTACGCCTCGGCGCACCGCCTTGCCGCGCTGCCCGGCGACACACCGCTCTTCCCGACGCACGGGTTCGGCAGCTTCTGCTCGGCCACGCAGGCCGAGGGCACTGCCTCGACCATCGCCGCAGAGCTGGTGAGCAATCCGGCCCTGACCCAGGCCGAGGACGACTACGTGCGAGCTCTGCTCGCAGGGCTCGACACCTATCCGGCCTACTACGCGCACATGGCGGAGGCCAACCTCGCGGCTCCCGCAACGCCGCCCGACCTGTCGCTGCCGCAGCGGGCCGACGCCGCCGACCTGCGCCGGCACCTCGCCGCGGGGGAGTGGGTCGTCGACCTGCGTACCCGCACTGCGTTCGTGTCCGGGCACGTCGCCGGCTCGCTGAACCTCGGCCTCGACGGGTCCTTCGCGACCTACCTCGGCTGGGTGATCCCCTGGGGCACGCCGCTGACTCTTCTCGGGGAGACACCCGAGCAGGTGCAGGAGGCACAGCGCGAGCTGGGGCGTATCGGGATCGATCGGATCCGCTCCGCGGCGTACGGCGATCCGCAGGAGCTCGCCGGTCCGGACGGGCTGCGGACCAGCCGGGCGGTGCGCTTCGCCGAGCTCGAGCCGGCCCGCGCGCAGCGACCGATCACGGTCCTCGACGTTCGCCAGCAGCTGGAGTGGGAGTCCGGCCACGTGGTGGGCGCCGTGCACATCCCGTTCCATGACCTGCGCGACCGCCTCGACGACGTGCCCTCGGGCGAGGTGTGGGTGCACTGCGCCACCGGGTACCGCGCGGCCTACGCCGCGTCGCTCCTCGCCGCCGCGGGCCGTGAAGCCGTGCTCGTCGACGACGATTTCGAGCGCGCGCGTCCCGCCGGTGTCCGGCTGGCAGGGCCCGGCGAACAAGCGGCCTGACCGGTGCTCGCGGCCGCGGCTTTCGGGATCGTCATCGGCGCCGCGCTGGGCCTGCTGGGTGGCGGGGGGTCGATCCTTGCGGTGCCGGCACTCGTCTACGGCGTGGGTGAGTCGGTGCCCCAGGCGGTGACCACGTCGCTGTTCGTCGTCGGCGTCTCGTCCGGCGCAGGCGCCTGGCCGCGGATCCGTGCCGGGCAGGTGCGCTGGTCGGTCGCCGCGGTCTTCGGTGTCGCGGGTGTCGGGACGGCGGTCGCGGGCACCGCTGTCAACCGTGAGATGTCACCGCGGGTGCTCCTGGTGGCCTTCGCCGCGCTGATGGTCGTCGTCGCCGTGCGCATGCTCGTCGGCGAGGTCCAGCCTCGGGGCGCATGTGCCGCCCCCGACGGTGGCGTGCACTGGCAGCGTTGCCTGCCGAAGGCGCTGGCGGCCGGCGGTGCGGTCGGTTTCCTCACCGGCCTGTTCGGTGTCGGCGGCGGCTTCGTGATCGTGCCTACGCTCGCGCTGGTGCTCGGGCTGGAGATGCCGCTGGCGATCGGGACGTCGCTCGTCGTCATCGTCGTCAACTCGGCCGCAGGCCTGTTGGCGCACGCGCAGCGTGCCGCGATCGACTGGCCGGTCGCGCTGGTGTTCGCCGGCGGCGCCCTGGTCGCGGCGCTGCTCACCGGCCACGTCGGCGCCCGGGTCGACGGCGCCCGGTTGCGCCGCTGGTTCGCCTGGCTGATCGTCGCGGTCGCGCTGTTCGTCGGCTCGGAGGCGCTGCTCAACCCCGGCGCGCTGACCCACTGACCCGGCTGGGGACCTTCGCCTCTGCTGACGGCGGACCGGACCGCCGTACGGTCGCGGTATCGGGAGGGAGGGCGACATGCTCACCGACGAACTCGCCGAGCCCGACACCGAGCTGCGCGAACGGGCCATCCGGCGACTGAAGAAGAAGCGTGACTTCCACGGACACCTGCTCGTCTACGTGTTGTTCAACTCCGCCGTCGCCGCGGTCTGGGTGCTGACCGGTGCCGACGGCATCTTCTGGCCGGCGTTCCTGATGGCCTTCTGGGGGATCGGCGTCGTCATGAATGCCTGGGACGTCTACCACGACGACGGCTTCTCCGAGGACGCGGTCGCCAAAGAGATGCATCGGCTGCGCTAGCGACGGGAGCGACGAGCCGAGGGCTTCTGCGCGTACATCGCGTCGTCCGCGATGCGCAGCAGTTCGTACAGGCTGAAGGCGGAGCCCGGCGTCCCGGATGCGATGCCGATGCTGACCCTGACCGGGCGCCCCCAGCGCTCCCGCGACTGCTTCTCGAGGTTGTCGTTGATGCGTTCGACGGCGGCAGCGGCGTCTGCGGCGGCACGCGCTCCGGTCAGGATGACGCCGAACTCGTCGCCGCCGAGCCGGGCGATGACGTCGGCGGTGCGCAACGACGCAGTGAGCGTGGCGGCGACGTCGCGCAGCAGGTCGTCTCCGGCCGCGTGACCGAACCGGTCGTTGATGCTCTTGAGGCCATCGACATCTGCGGTCAGCACCACCAACGGGTGCCCGTTGCGGTGCGCCTGTTCTTCCAACGTGTGTCCGACCGTCATGAAGCCACGGCGGTTGAGCAGGCCGGTCAGCTGGTCGGTAGTCGCGAGTCGCGACATCTCCTCCAAGGCGTCGCGGAGTCGTCGCTCCGTCGCCCGCTGCTCGCTGATGTCGCGGAAGACCAGCACGGCGTACTGCCGGTCGTGGGCCTCGAACAGGGCCGATGAGACCTCTGCCGGGAACATGGTGCCGTCGCCACGCTGCATGGACAGCTCACCCACGTACGACCCGGTGTGCGCGCGATGCAGGAAGCCGGCCGTCCAGCGGTCGTCAGCGGGGTCCCGCAACCCCTCGCGCCCGCGCGCGCGGATCTCCTCGACCGACAACCCCAGCGTCCGGCAGGCGGCAGGGTTGGCGTCCAGGATCGCGCCGGTGTCCGGCCGGGTGAGCATCATCGGGTTGAGCGCCCACAGGAACAAGGCACGACCGACGGCGAGGGCGAGTGGCGTGTCCTCGTCGTTGACGTTGAGATCGCTGAGCGAGACGTCAGCGGTTTCGTCGGACACCGTGAACCCCGCCTCTCTTCTCACCCGGCCGCCGGTGTCGGCCGGAGGGCTCGCGCCGGCGGTCCGGGGCGGGCGGCCGTTCGAGCAGAGTCGTCAAGGCGTGCCTCCTGGGTGCCACTCCCTCACGATCTTGGTGAGCGCGCGGTGCCACAAGAGGCGAACGGCCCGAAGCGGGTAGCGTCCACACGGACGTCCCCCAGGAGGCGCAGATGCCAGAGCTGGTCTATCCGCCCGTCATCCTGACGGCGAAGCTGGGTTTCAGGGCGCTCGGGCTGCACTTCCTGGAGCGCGGCGCGGACAACATCCCGCGCAACGGGGGCGCCGTGCTCGCGAGCAACCACGTCAGCTATCTCGACTTCATCTTCGTCGGCCTGGCAGCGCGGCCGTCGGGGCGGCTGGTGCGTTTCATGGCAAAGGAGGCGGTCTTCCGGCACCGGGTGACCGGGCCGCTCATGCGCGGCATGCGACACATCTCCGTCGACCGTGAGGCCGGCGCGGCCGCCTACGCACACGCGGTCGACGCGCTTCGTCGCGGGGAGATCGTCGGCGTCTTCCCGGAGGCCACGATCAGCCGGTCGTTCCAGCTCAAGGAGTTCAAGTCCGGCGCCGCTCGGATGGCCTCGGAAGCCGGCGTACCGATCATCCCGATGGTGACCTGGGGCGGCCAGCGCATCCTCACCAAGGGCAGGCCGCGCGACCTGACGCGGGGTCGGATGATCGCGATGACCGTGGGCGAGCCGTTCCCTGCGACCGGCGACCCGCAGGCGACGACGGACGAGCTGCGCCGGCGCATGCAAGCCCTGCTGGAGCAAACCCAACGGCACTACCCCCACGACCCAGAGGGCGTCGACGACCGCTGGTGGTTGCCCGTTCACCTCGGCGGGACGGCGCCGACCTACGACGAGGCCGAGGCAATGGACGCGGAGGAACGCCGCACCAGAGCAGCGGCGCGCGCGGCGGGCACGCGGGGGAGCTGACTGCGGGCAGGCCCTGCGGCCGCACGAGCAGCGGGGTGAAGCCTCCCGGCTACATCGCGCGGGTGGCGAGCGCGTCGGTCAGCGCCGCCTGCTGTCGCGCCGCCTCGCGCGCCCGGTAGGCGATCGGCAGGTAGCGCTGCTTCTCCGGCAGGCGCTCGTTGAGCGCCCCGACCGTGCGGGCGAGGACGCGCAGCTGCAGCTCGTCGGCCTTCGTCCAGCGCAGCTTGAGCTTGTCGCGCGCCGCCGGGGGCAGCAGGCCGACGGTGAACGTGCGATTGAACGTCGACAGCAACCGGCGCATCGCCGGCCAGGCCGGCCGCATCAGCGGGGCCATCGTCGGCGGCGCGGGGGAGTGGGCAGCGCTGTTGATGACCTCGTGTGCCACCGGGTGGTCGACCAGCACGTTGTCGACCATGTGGTCGAAGTAGACCCAGTAGTCCTCGGGCGTCGGCGGCAGCATGCGCTCGGGCACCTGAAGGATGCGGCAGAGGTTGAGCGTCTCGTCGTACAACCGCCGCACCTGCTCCTCCGGCCAGGGCTCGGGAAAGAAGTACTGCGACGAGATGTGGAAGGCCCAGAAGCCGGTGAGCGGCACCCACGCCCAGGGTTCGGGGCTCAGCGCCTGGTAGGTCTGCCCGTCGGGGCCCGGGGCGTTGATCGTTTTGTGCATGCGGCGCAGCCGGCGGCCCTCCTCGAGGGCCTCCTCCCCGCCGTAGACCCACGTCTGCACCGAGTCGAAGCTGCGGGCCGCCCGGCCCCACGGGTCGGTGCGGAACGTCGAGCGCTTGTCGACGACCGTGCCGATCGCCGGGTGCATCACCTGCAGGACGAACGCGCAGCCGGACGTCGCCGTCGCCAGCCGGTCGCCGGACATGTCCCAGAGCAGCGAGCCCGGCCCGAACGGCTTGGGCTCGATCTTGGTCGCGTGGGCATCGGGCCCGTCGGGGACCTCGACCGTCCGCTCGTCGACCAGCGCGCTCATCGTGCCTCCTCGCCGTTCGCGACACGAAGTGGTATCGCGTGATGACAAAACTATCTCCATCTGACATCGCCTGTGTCAAGATGACACGTGCAGCGCGTCCGGACCTACGGCGGCCTCCTGCCGCAGGAGCGACGCGACCAGCGCCGCGAGCAGTTGCTCGAAGCGGCCCTCGACCTCGCCGGCACCGAGGGCGTAGCCGCTCTGACGATGCGCCAGGTCATCGCCCGCGCCCGCCTCGCACCCCGCTACTTCTACGAGAACTTCGCCGGGGTGGAGGAGCTGTGGATCGCGCTCTACGACCGGCTGAACGACGAGCTGCTCGGCGCCGCGCTGGCCGTCGTGCAGCAGCCGGTCGACCCCTCCCCGCGGGCGGTCACCGAGGCGGCGCTCGCCGCCATGGTCGACGTGCTCGCCGACGACCCGCGCAAGGGCCGGGTGCTGAGCGAGTCGGCCGGCATGCCGGAGCTCGCCGCCCGGCGGGCGCAGCTGGCCAACCACGCCACGGGGCTGCTCGTCGCGCAGGCCGCCCGACGGCTCGAGGGCAAGGTCGACGTGCGCGCCGTCGGCTTCGTCGCGCGCTTCCTCGTCGCAGGGTTCGCCGAGAGCGTCGCCCAGTGGATCGAACACCCCGACGAGGTCACCCGCGAGCAGGTCGTCCACAACTGCACCGAACTGTTCCTCGCCGCCGGGACGACGCTGGACCGCCTGGTCTGATCCCGGTTCACCGCGCCCCGCCGCATCCGTGACACCGTGGTGGGTGATGAAGCCCAAACTGCGTGGCTGGCTGCACGCCGCGACGTCGCCGCTGGCACTTGCGGCGGGCATCGTCCTGATCGCCTTGGCACCGACGGGTCCGGCCGCGGCCGCGGCCGCGGCCTTCGCCGTGACGTCGGTCGTGCTGTTCGCGACGAGCGCGATCTACCACCGGGGCCGGTGGTCGCCGCGCGTGGAGTCGGTCTTCAAGCGCATCGACCACGCCAACATTTTCTTGATCATCGCGGGTTCCTACACGCCGTTCGCGGTGCTCGCGTTGCACGGCGCGGCTCGCGTCGCGGTGCTCTCAGCGGTGTGGGCCGGGGCGATCGTCGGCGTGCTGTTCCGCGTGTTGTGGGTCGGCGCCCCGCGCTGGCTCTACGTGCCCCTCTACATCGGGCTGGGTTGGGCCGCCGCCTTCGTCGTACCGCAGCTGATTCACGGCGCGGGTGTGGCGGCGTTCACGCTCGTCGTGGTCGGCGGCGGGCTCTACACGCTCGGCGCCCTGGTCTACGGCTTCAAGCGACCCGACCCGTGGCCGCGGTGGTTCGGCTTCCACGAGATCTTCCACGCGTTGACGATCGCGGCGTTCGTCTGCCAGTACATCGCCGCGTCGTTCGTGGTCTACCGCGCCGTCTGATCCGCGCAGCGTCCTGGCCGGCGCGCGGGGCTCAGTCGCGCCCCTCGACCCGGTTGGTGAGTGCCTCGGTCAGCAGGCTGACGAGGGCCTCGAGCTGGACGTCGACCGAGGAGGCGACCTCCTCGTCGGAGCCGTCGAGGGCACGGGCGGCCAGGCCCGCCTTGCTGTCGATGAGCTCCGCGACGCGTGCGTCGATCGTCTGCGCGGCGATGATGCGCCAGGCGGTCACCGGCTGGTCCTGCCCGATCCGGTGGACCCGGTCGATCGCCTGCGTCTGCTCGGCCGCGGTCCAGGACAGCTCGGCGAGCACGACGTTGGACGCCACCTGCAGGTTGAGGCCCACGCCCGCTGCCGTCAGCGAGCAGACCGCGATCGCCACGTCGTCGTCCTGGACGAACGCGTCGATGTTGCGCTGACGGACTCGTGAGGTCTGGTCGCCGCGGATGGAGGAGTAACCGATGCCGCGGCGTTCGAAGGTCTGCTCCGCGGCGTCCATGACGTCGATGTGCTTGGCGAAGAACACCACCTTGCCGACGTTGTGCGACAGCTGGGCGGCGTAGTCGGCGGCGAGCACCGCCTTGGCCTCACCGATGCGGCGCATCAGGTGGAAGACGTTCTCGCCACCGGTGGACTCCTGCGCGTCCTGCCGTTCCCAACCGGCAACCTGCCGGACGAGCGCGTGGTCGATGCCGACGACGACCTCGCCCTTCGACCGGGCGGCGAGCGCGCTGTCGTAGCGCTTGACGAGGCGGCGTGCCAGCGCGCGCTCGGCGGCCCGGATGGAGTCGCCGAGGGCGCCCTCCAGCTCCACCGGCATGTCGGCGATGCGGCGGGCCGGGATGTCGGCGGCGACGTCCGTCTTGCGCCGCCGCACGATGCCCAGGTCGATGACGGCCTGCCGCGCCGCGGGGTAGAAGTCGGGGTCCGCCGGGGTCAAGGCGTTGCGCTCGAGCGCGGCCATGAGCTCGGGGCCCGGCTCGTCGTCGCGGATCCAGCCGAGGAACTCCCAGATGGCCAGGAAGTCCTCGATGTCGTTGATCAGCGGGGTGCCGGTAAGCGCCATGAGCAGCGGGCGCACGGTCCGCAGCCGGATGCGCTCGGAGAGCTCGAGCACGTTGCGGGAGCGCTGGGACGTCTTGTTCTTGATGAAGTGCGCCTCGTCGACGACCATCGCGCGAAACCCGTGGGTGCCGAGCCAGCCGACGTGGCGGTCGAGCACGTCGTAGTTGACGACCACGATGTCGCGGAAGGCGTCGACGGTCTCGCCGTCGCTGTGGATCACCGTGACCGGGTGGTTCGGGGTCCACATGCCGGCTTCCCGCGCCCAGCTGGTCTTGACGACGTTGGGTACGACGGCGAGCAGCGGATAGGCGTTCGCGGACTGGGCCGCGAGCAGGGCCTGCGCGGTCTTGCCGAGGCCGGGCTCGTCGGCGAGCAGGAACGTCCGGTGGCCCGCGGACGCGGCCGCGACGACCTGGGCCTGGTGCGGCATGAGCTCGCGCCCGGCGGGCAGCCGGACGGGCACCGGTCGCGGCAGGTTCATGCACGACGGCGCCGCGCCACTGGCGGTCTCGAAGGCCCGCAGCAGCGGCCCCAGCAGCTCCCAGTCGGCCAGCAGCCTGACGCGGGCGCGCGCCGGCTGCGGCGCGGAGAAGTCGGGGGCGAGGAACGGGTTGGACAGCTGGCGCGCGATGGCGGACTGCGGCACGACCTGCCGCCCGGCCTGGCCCGCCGAGGGCGCCGGCTCGGGCGCGACGGGCTCCGGTGCGCTCTCCATGCCGGCGCTCGCCCGCAGCTGCCGGACGGCGCCGCTCGTCCCGGGCAGCACCGCCGCGTCGTCGGTGAGCAGCGCGAGCAGCGAGGCGTTGCCGGCGGCCGTACGCGCCATCATCGCCGCGATGCCGTCGATCCGCTTCAGCTGCACCGTGCGCTGGGCTTCGGCCACCTCCGCGGACTTGGCCTGGGCGCGCAGCTCGCGCACCAGCAGCGCGACCGCCTGGAAGGTGCTCCGCGTGTCGGCGGTGACGCGGCCGCGATCCACGGCGTACTGCACTCCGCCCATGGCTTTGGCGAGGACGGGGATCGGGCCGTCGTCGGGGCGCCGCCTCGTCGGGCGCTGCCGTCGCCGTGGCGACGGGCCGCCGTTGGCCGCAGGCCGGCCGGATGTGGACACGTGCCCTCTCCCACAAGAGCGGTCCGGAGGGACCGGTTGACCGTGACGTCCGCCGAGGCGGGCGTCCTGACGGGCGAGGCGGGCGAGCCGCCTCGAGCTCTCGGTGGCCTTAGCCGACCGCGGGCTCCTGGTCGAGACTGTGCTCGGCATGCGCGATCCACGTGGCGTACATGTCGGCATAGCGACCGCCGGCGCGCACGAGCTCGTCGTGCGTACCGACCTCCATGATGCGCCCTTCGTCCACGACGATGATGCGGTCGGCCTTCATCGCCGTCGTGAGGCGGTGTGCGATGAGCACCGCCGTACGCCCTTCGAGCAGCACGTCGAGCGCCGTTTCGATCCGCTGCTCGGACAGCAGGTCCAGGTTCGAGGTCGCCTCGTCGAGCACGAGCACCCTTGGCCGGGCCATGAATGCCCGGGCCAGCGCGATCAGCTGGCGTTCGCCCGACGACAGCGACTGGCCACGCTCGTGGACGATCGTGTCGACGCCCTGCGGCATCCGGTCGACGACCTCCTCGAGACCGACGGCCTCGACCGCCTCGCGCACCTCGTCGTCGGTGGCATCGGGTCGCGCGAAGGAGATGTTGTCGCGGATCGTGCCCGCGAACAGGAACGGCTCCTGCGGCACCACTCCGAGCTGGTGCCGCAGCGAGCTCAGGGTGACCCGGCGCAGGTCGTGCCCGTCGAGCAGGACCCGTCCCTCGGTCGGGTCGTAGAAGCGGGTGACGAGCTTGGCGAGCGTCGACTTGCCGGCACCGGTCGGCCCGACGAACGCGACGGTTTCGCCCGCGTCGATGCGCAGGTCGACGTCGCGGACGACCGGGTTGGCCGGGTCGTAGCCGAACGTCACGCCCTCGAACGCGATGTCACCGGAGACGGGTGGCAGCTCGACCGCGTCGGGCGCCTCCGGCACGCCGGGTGCGACGGCGAACAGCGTGCGCAGCTTGCTGATCGACGCCTGCCCCTGCTGGTAGGTGTTGTACTGCTGCACCAGCAGCTGGATCGGCATCAGGAACCGGTTCAGGTAGAGGAAGAACGCGACCAGGTCGCCGGGGCTCAGCGTGCCGTGCAGCACCATGTCGCCGCCGATCGCGAGGATGGCGCCGGAGCCGAGGTAGCCGAGCATCTGGGTGCCCGGGCCGTAGACGGCGGCGATCTGCGCGGTGTACATGTTCGCGTCGCGGTAGCCGCCGACGACGTTGCGGTGGTGCAGCACGTTGTGCCGCTGCCGGTTGTGTGCCGTGACGATGCGTACGCCGTGCAGGCTCTCCGCCAGGTCGGCGAGCACGTTCGCGATGCCGTCGCGGACGCGGTCGTAGCCCTTCTCGGAGGCCGAGCGGAACCACAGCGACAGCGCCGTGAGCACCGGCATGATCACCACGATCGTGATCAGGGCGAGCTTGACGTTCATCGAGAACAGCACGCCCGCGATGACCAGCATGGTGAGTCCCTGGACGGCGAACTGCGCGAGTCCGTCCTGCAGCATCTGCTGCAGGTTCTCGATGTCGCTGGTCATCCGGGTCATGATCACGCCGGCCTTCTCGTCCGTGTAGAAGTCGAGGCCGAGCCGTTGCAGGTGCGTGAAAACCTTGACCCGCAGGTCGTTCATGACCCAGGCGGCGAGCCGGCCGGTCACCTTCACCTGCCAGCGCTGGGCGAGCGCGGTCACCGCGATCGCCGCCAGGAACAGGCCGGCGGCGAGCGCGACCGCACCGAAGTCCTTGTGCCGGCCCATCCCGTTGGTGATGCCGACGTCGATCAGCTTGGGCCCGGCCTGGTTCGCGACGCTGACGACCGTGACGAGCGCGATCGCGAGCACGCCGAGGTGCCAGTGGGCGAACAGCAGCGAGCGGAGGGTCAGCCGCCGGGTCTCCCGCTCGGTCGGCCGGTAGGTGAACCGGGCGCGCGGCTCCGCGTGCTCGGGCTCCGACGCGAGCAGCCGCTCGACGCCCGCCATCATCTCCGACGGGATGCCGGCGAACGGCAGCCCACCACCGGGGTTGGCGGCCGAGCGGGAGCCGCCGGCAGCGCCACCGCCGCCGAACATCCCGCCACCGGCGTGGCCCGACCACGCCATCAGAGCGCCGCTTCCTGGACGAGCGCGCCCTCGCGCTCGCCCTGGGCGAGCACCTCGGCGTAGAGGGGTGTCGTCGCCATCAGCTCGGCGTGCGTGCCGTCGGCGACGATCTGCCCGCCGTCGACGAGGACCACCCGGTCGGCGAGGCTGATCGTGGAAAGCCGGTGCGCCACGATCAGTGTCGTGCGGTCGCGCATGAGGTCGCGCAGGGCCGCGTGGATCCGCTGCTCCACCTGCACGTCGATCGCGCTGGTGGCGTCGTCGAGGACGAGGATCGGCGGGTTGACCAGCAGCGTGCGGGCGATGGCGATGCGCTGGCGCTGGCCGCCCGACAGCGTGTAGCCGCGCTCACCGACGACGGTGTCGTAGCCCTCGGGCAGCGCCTCGATGAACTCCTCTGCGCCGGCTGCCACGGCGGCGGCCCGGATGTCGGCAAGGTCGGCGTCGGGCCGGCCGTAGGCGATGTTGTCGCGGATCGACACCGAGAACAGGAACGGCTCGTCCAGGACGATGCCGACGTTGGCGCGCAGGCTCGCCAGCGTGAGGTCGCGCACGTCATGGCCGTCGATGTGGACCGCGCCGTCGTCGACGTCGTAGAAGCGCGCGAGCAGCCGCGCCAGCGTCGACTTGCCGGACCCGGTGCGGCCCACCACGGCGACGGTCTCGCCCGGTGCCAGGTGCAGGTCGAGCCCGTCGAGGACCCGGGGCCCGTCGGCCAGGTAGCCGAACCGCACCCGGTCGAAGACGATGTCGCCTCGGCACTCGTCGAGGTCGACGGCGTTCGCGCGGTCGACGATCGACGGCTGCTCGTCGAGGATCTCGTAGATGCGGCCCGCGGAGGCGGCCGCCCGCTGGCCCATCATGATCAGCATGCCGAGCATCTGGAACGGCGCCTGCAGCATCACGATGTAGAAGCTGAACGTCAGGATGTCGCCGACTGTGAGCCGGTCGTGCACGACGAGGTAGCCGCCGACCAGCAGCACGAGCGCGAGACCCACCTGCGGCAGGTTCTGCACGGCGGGGGTGAACTGCGCGCGCAGGTCGGCGTCCTTGACGTAGGACCACTGCAGCCGGTCGGCAGCGCGCGCGAGCAGTGTCAGCTGGCGCGACTCGCCGGCGAACGACTTGACCACCCGGACGCCGTTGATGTTCTCGTCGACGATCGTGGCCACGTCGGCGAGCCGGGCCTGGATCAGCCAGGAGATCGGGAACATCTGCCGGCGCATACGCACGCCGAGCACGTAGACGACCGGCGTGGTCGCCATCGCTACGAACGCGAGCGGCACGCTGATCGCGAGCATGTAGCCGAACGCCACGACCGCGATGCCGCACTGCACGAGGATCGCCGGCGCGAAGGTGAGGTACATCTGCACCGAGCGGATGTCGGAGTTGGCCCGCGAGATCAACTGGCCCGACTGCACCCGGTCGTAGAACGGGAACGACATCCGGCTCAGGTGCTCGTAGATGATGTTGCGCAAGTCGAACTCGATGTCGTACGCCGTACGCATCAGGCACAGCCGGGAGACGTAGCCGGTGACCCCGGCGGCGACGGCGAGACCGAGGACCAGCAGCACGTAGTGGCGCAGCGACTCGTGGTGCAGGTGCGTCACCGCGTCGCCGAGCAGCTTGGGGATCTGCACCTGCAGCACGAGCGCGGTGAACGAGAGCACCAGCGCGACGGCGAACGTGCCCTTATGCGCGAGGACCACCGGCAGGGCCCGTCGCAGCCAGCTCTTCGACCGGTCGCGGTCGATGGACGCCTTGGGTGCGTGGTAGCGCGGCCGCACCCCGACCGGGATGTACGCCGAGTCGCCGCCGGAAGTCATCGGCGTGCCTTCAGCTTCTCGGCGCGGTAGCCGTCGAGGGCCTGGTGCCAGCGTCGTACGCCGGCGAATGCCTCGGCGGCCGCAGCGGGTTCGAGGTGTTTGGCGATCCCTTCGAGCCGGGCCGAGACGGCCTGGTCGGCCTCCTCGAGCATCTGCCGGCCCTTGGCCGTCAAGGTGTGACCGACGACCCGGCGGTCGTCGTCGTCGGCCCGCCGCTCGACCAGCCCGCGGGACACCAAGCCGTCGGCGACGGCGGTGACGCTGGGCCGGCTGACCGTGAGCCCGCTGGCCAGTGCCGACGCCGCGGACGAGCCCTCCGCGAGCAGGGCGAGGAAGCGGTACTGCGCGAGCGACAGGTCGACCGTCGCCAGACCGACCTCGACCTGCCGGGCCAGGCGCGCGAGCACGCGGCCGGTGCCATCCACTCGATTAGGGTATCGAATAGTTCGGTGGACGTCGCTCCGGATGGCGAGGCGCTCGGGCTCCTGTCGTCAGCTCTCGTTCTTGCGTCCCAGCAGGTGGAAGACGCGGCTGAGCTGCCGGTAAGGGTCGCGCCGGCTGGCCTCCAGCTCGACCGCCGCGGTCGCTGCGACCTGCGGTGCGTCGGTCGGGTCGAGACGGACTCCGCCGAACTCGAGCCAGTCGACGAACAGCCAGACGCCGTACCAGGCGACCGGCTCGACGTCCCGGTCGCGCAAGAGGTCGCTCAGCTCCTCGACGGTGTCGGCCCGGCCGGTCACCCCGAGCACGCCGATGCCCGTCCGGGTGTCGAACGACGCGAGCGCCTCCTCCCAGCGCTGCTCCAGCGCCGGGCGGACCGCGGTGGTCCTCGCGTTGCCCGTCATGATCGAGACGAGACCGCCCGGGGCGGCACACCGGCAGAGCTGGTCGACCATCGGCTGCGGGTCGTCGAGGTAGCCGAGCACGCCGTGGCAGAGCACCGCCTCGAAGCGGCGGCCGTCGACGGCAGCATCGGCGCTCGCACCGTCGCCCTGCAGCAGCGCCACCCGTTGCCGGGCCTGTGCCGGGAGACGCGCGAGTCGTCCTCGTGCCTTGTCCAACATCGCGGGCGAGGAGTCGAGCAGCGTCACGTCGTAACCGGCCAGCGCGAGGGGGAACGACTGGTGACCTGCACCGCCACCAACGTCGAGCACCGTCGCCGGGGGCGGGGGCAGGTGCTCCAGCAGGTGCTGGTGCATCACGTAGGTGCGCACGTAGCCCTTGACGGAGGCGTAGGCCTCGTCGACGAACAGGTCGGCCAGCTCGGCCCAGGTGTCGCCCGTCACACCGAGATTCTCCTATTGACGGGACAGCATCCCGCCGGGGCCCTTTACCGTCGAGGGATGCAGACGGTGCGCGTGCACGGCCGCGAGGCCAGCTTCGTCCGTGCCGGTGAAGGCCCGGCCGTGGTCCTGGTCCACGGGATTGCCGGCGACGCCTCGGAGTGGGCGCCCGTCTGCGAGCGGCTGGCCGGCGGCTTCGACGTCATCGCGCCGGATCTCGCCGGCCACGGGTCGTCGGCCCGCCTGCGGGGCGACCACTCGATCGGTGCGTTCGCCTGCTGGCTGCGTGACCTTCTCGAGACGATCGGCGTCGAGCGGGCGACGTTCGTCGGGCACTCGCTCGGCGGCGGGGTGGTGATGCAGTTCGCCTACCAGTTCCCGCAGTACGTCGAGCGCATGGTGCTCGTCTCCAGCGGTGGCCTTGGTCGTGAGGTCAGCCCGCTGATCCGCGCTGCAGCGTTGCCCGGTGCCGAGCACGTCCTCGGGGTGCTCGGGGGAGCGGCCAACGCCGTGCAGCCGGCGCTGGCAGTGGCCGGTGTCCGGCCGAGCAGCGAGGGCGGCGAGCTGGTACGCCGTATCGCCGGCATGACCGACCGCGACCGGCGGGCCGCGTTCGTCCGCGCGGTCCGCGCGGTGGCGAGCCCGGGCGGGCAGCGGGTCAGTGCCGGGGACCGGCTCTACCTGGCGGCCGACGTCCCGACCCTCATCGTCTGGGGTGCCCGCGACCGCATCATTCCGGTGCACCACGCCCATGCGACCGCCGCAGCACTGCCGGGCAGCCGGCTGGAGATCTTCGAGAACTCCGGGCACTTCCCGCACGGGGTCGAGCCGAGTCGCTTCACCTCGCTCGTCGAGCGCTTCGTCGAGGAGACTCCCTCTGCGGCGTACGACCGGCTTCGTACGCGCGAGCGGATGCTCGACCGGCAAGAGCCGTACGTCGGCGGTGCGAACCCCGCGGTGGCCCGCGGCTCTAGGTTGCGCTGAGCACGACGACGGTGACGTCGTCGGCGAGAACCCCGCCGCAGTGCGCCGCGACCCGGTCGATGACGGTGTCGGCGACGGTTTGAGGGACGGGGTCGGCGTCCGCCAGCAGCGCGCATAGCCGATCCTGGCCGAACTCTTCGCGTCCGCGGCGCGCTTCGGTCACGCCGTCGCTGTAGAGCAGGAGCAGTTCTCCTGGCCTCAGGCGGAAGCGGACCTCCTGCAGCCCCGCATCGGGCAGGCACCCCAACAACGCCCCGGACGTCTCGACGACCTCCACGTGGCCGTCGGCGTGGCGGAACAGGGGGGCCGGGTGCCCACCGCTGACCAGACATACGGCGACTCCGTGCGTGGCGACGCGGGTGGTCAGGTAGATCGCGGTCAGGAACTGCTCCGGCTCCTCGCGTCGGAACACGGTGTCGTTCAGCCCCGCGAGCACGTCGCGGGGCGACGCCTGCAGGATGGCCAGCGTCCGGACGGTGTATCTGGCCAGTGCCGCGAGCGTTGCGGCGCGAGCGCCGTGCCCGACGACATCGCCGAGCAGAGCGCCCCACCGTTTGGACGGGAGCGGGAACAGGTCGTAGAAGTCGCCACCCACAAGCGTGCCGCCCTTGCCGGGCAGCCAGCGGGCGGCGACCGTGAGCCCCGGCACCTCAGGCAGCTCCGCGGGCATCAAGCTTTCCTGCAGGGTCGCCGCGAGTTCCTGGCTGGCGCGGGCCAGTGCACGGGCGTCCTCGCGAGCGCTCGCGTTGAACAGGTAGGCGGCGGTGACATCCGCCAAGATCTGCGCACCGGCGAGGTCGGCGTCGGACAGGTCGACCGGATTCTTCGCGTAGAGTTCCAACGCCCCGAGCTGCCGGTCGTCCAGCCGGAGCGGGAAGCTGTAGACGGCACCCATGCCGGCCTGCGCGGCGGCGGGGGAGAAGCGGTCGAACGTCGTGTCGGTGGCCAGGTCGCGCACGGCGACGTGCTCGCCGCTGCGGTAGGCGTCCAGGCATGGACCTTGCTGGAGCTCCATCTGAAGCCCTTCGACGCCGAGGATGACGTCGTCGGAGGCGGCGACGAAGTGGTGCTCGGTGTCGCTGTCCATGAGCAGTACGCCGGCGCCGTCCACCGGGATGACCTCGACGACGTGGTCGACGAGGTGATCGAGGATCGTCTGGATGGAGAAGTCGCCGGTCAACGTCCTGGCGAACTCGACCAAGACGGAAGCCAGCCGCTGCTCGTCCACGGGCCACCCCACAACTCATCGCCGAACCGTGTCGCCGAGGGTCTGGAGCGCGTCAGCTTCCGTCCTCCATTGTACGCGGGACGACGTGGTGATGCGCTACGGCGGTGAGGAGTTGGCCAGTGCCCTGCCGGGTGCCGAATCCGTGCGGGCCACCGTCGCCGTCGTTAGCGCCCGGTGCCTGGCCGCCGCGGCATCGGACAGCATCAGGAGTTGGTAACGGGCGATGATCTCGCCGGTTGTCAGGGCATCGTCTGGGTCGAGCGCGCCGAGGTCGACGGCCTGACGAGCGTTGCCGACCGCATCTATGACCCGTTGGCCGTCCAAGTTGTCGAACTTGACCATCAAGTGCTGGGTGAGGGTCTGCCAGTCGGGGTGGGTTGTGCAGCATCGCTGCAGTGGCAGCCGGCTGGCTGCGGCGGCTGCGCTGGTGGCTCTGTTGGTCATGTCACAGTCCCCTCCGCGACAACGACCCCGTCACCATCGGCGTGCCGGGGCCATCCGGTCGAATATTCCCGAGGTAACGCAGTACCCTTCGGTAGGAGTCGAACAGTCCGGTCTCGGTGTAGGCAACGGCGTGTTCGGCGCAGAACCGTCGAACCAGGGGCCGGCAGCGCCGCAGGTTGGCGCTCGGCATGCTCGGAAACAGGTGGTGCTCGATCTGGAAGTTGAGCGAGCCGAGCCCGAGGGCGGTGAGCCGACCGCCGGTGATGTTCCTGGAGGTGAGCACTTGGCGCCGCAGGAAGTCCGGGTGCTCGCTGCCGGCGTCGAGGATGGGCATGCCCTTGTGGTTGGGCGCGAACGTGGCGCCGAGGTAGAGCCCGAATGTGGACTGCTGGACGAGCAGGAAGATCAGCGCTTTCAGCGGGGAGAGGAACGTCAGCAGCAGCGCGACGCCGCCCGCTGTATGCGCGCAGAGCAGCAGCAGCTCCGTCGTTCGTGGTTGCCGGTGCAGCAGCGTCCGGACGCTGCCGGCGTGCAGGTTCCACCCCTCGAGCAGCAGCAACGGGAAGAACAGCGCGTCCTGGTGCCGCGCGATGAGCCGGAACAGCCCCCGCTGGCCCTGCGCCTGCTCAGGGGTCCACGCGAGGACGTTGCGATCGACGTCGGGGTCGCGGCCGATCTCGTTGGGGTTGCGGTGGTGCCGGCTGTGCTTGTCGACCCACCACCGGTAGCTCAGGCCGACACCGAGGGCGGACACGGCGACACCGACCCGGTCGTTCCACCGCTTACCGTGAAACATCTGTTGGTGGCCGGCGTCGTGCCCGAGGAAGCCGAGCTGCGCCATGACGGCACCGGCGTAGGCCGCGACCCCCAGCGTCCACCAGGAGTCCCCCACCCAGGAGAGGGCGAGGACACCGGCACCGATCGACGCAGCGAGCGTCAAGACACGGGTCAGGTAGCGCCAGCCCGACCGCTCCAGCAGCCCCGCGCGTCGCACCTCGGCCAGCAGCCGGGCGTAGTCCGAGCCGAATTGGACGGGCCCAGTTGACCGCGGCAGCGTCGGCACGGTCATTTCGTGCCTGCCGGCGCAGGTTTTGCGCAGATGCAGCCGCGGTCGAGGTGGGCGCTGCGGGTCGCGGCGCAGTACCGGGCGGCGATTTGGTCGTGGGCCTCGGCGGCGTGACCGCAGCCGCACTTGTACGGCCTATCCCCGCCGGGCTCCGAGGCCGTGCAGGCAGCTGCGGGCTCGTCGGGGTAGGTGGCCGGAGGGGTGGCGTTTCGGTGACTGGCGGCCGCTCGGTCTTTGGTCATCGCTGCGCGTCCACGCCCGTCGGTCCCCTCGCGGCTTGGACCGTGCGCCTTCGACGCCAGGTGGGGCCCGTCTGGGGCGGCGTGACCGCTCGCCTCGCGTGTCTGATTGCTGAGGGAAACTGTCACGGTGCGCCGCCCGAGAAGTAGGGTTCGAGGGCGGCGAGTAAGCACAAGGGCCGGATGAATCCAGGCGCTCTCTGTAACCCCGAGTGTCGCACGCCTTGTCGTCGGTGCACAGCGGCCCACCAGAACTTCCGGGGCCGTGAGGAAAAGCCCTGGTCAGGGCAGGCGTAGCACGGGTGCGCCGCCAGGGACTCGAACCCCGAACCCGCGGATTAAGAGTCCGCTGCTCTGCCAGTTGAGCTAGCGGCGCGTGAACACGGGGCCAGTCTACAGGCACCGTGCCCTGGGGTCAGACGTCGGCGCGCTGGGCCCGGTCGCTCGCCTGGTCGAGCGCCTGCAGCTCGCTGGGTCGCTCCGGCCGCAGCTCCTCGGCGAGGAACGCGGCAAGGGGGCCCTCGCTGGTCGTCGCGCGCAGCTGAGCCAGTGTCGCGATCCGCTCGCAGTACTCCGCGAGCATCGCCTGCAGCTCCTGCGCTGCGCTGTCGATGCGGCCGGACAGGGCCGAGACCGTCGAGACCTCGTCGGTCATCTTCGCCAGCAGGTCGCGCAGCGTGTCGGCGAGGTACGGCGACCCGCTACCGCTACCGCTGCCGCGCCGCGCGGTCGCCGCACGACCACTGGCAGCGCCGCGAGAGGACGACCCGCGGGCGGCAGCAGCACTGCGCCGGCCGCCGGTCGAGCGCGCCGTCGTCTTGCGCGCTGCTGCGCGCTTGCGGCCGGCGGTGCGCTTGCTCGTAGCCCGCTTGCGCCCGCGGCCGGAGCTGCGCCCGGACGAGCGACCGACTGCACCACCGACGTACTTGTAACCAGGACCGCGCACCTCCAGCAGACCCTGCTCGATCAGCCCTCGTGCAGCGGCTTCGACCCGTGCATCGTCCAGCTCGCCGTTGCTGCTGAACTGCCCGATCGTGCCTGCGCTGCGCAACGCCTCGTCGTAGCCGACGCGGGTGCGGCCGTCTTCACCGGCTGCACTGGTCAGGGCGTCGTAGAGAGCCTGCATGTCGCTGGTGGACTGCGGTGCCTCAGTGGTCATGTTCTGCTCCTGGTTAGGCCGTCCCGGATTATGGCCGTGTTGCGCGCTGCTGCCCAGTCCGGTCCGGACAACAGATGCACGTCGAGGTCAGTGGCGCACGCCGTAGTGCAAGGCAACGATGCCACCCGACATGTTGCGCCAACCCACCTGCTGCCAGCCCGACGCCCTGATTCGCGCAGCGAGGCCTGTCTGGTCCGGCCACGCGCGGATCGACTCCGCGAGGTAGACGTAGGCGTCCGGGTTGCTGGATGTGCGCCGTGCCACCGCGGGCAACGCGCGCATGAGGTACTCGACGTAGACGGTGCGGAACGGCCGCCAGGTCGGGTGGCTGAACTCGCAGACGACCAGTCGGCCGCCGGGCCTGGTCACGCGCAGCATCTCCCGCAGTGCCGCGTCGACGTCGACGACGTTGCGCAGTCCGAAGGACATCGTGACTGCGTCGAACACGCCGTCGGCGAACGGAAGCCGAGTGGCGTCGCCCGCGGTGAATGCCATGTCGTGCCGTCGCTGCTTGCCAACGCGCAGCATGCCGAGGGAGAAGTCGCAGGGGACGACCCGGGCGCCTACGGCGGCAAAAGGCTCGGACGACGTGCCGGTGCCGGCGGCCAGGTCCAACACCCGGTCGCCGGGTCGCGCACCGACCAGCCGCGCAACGACTCGCCGCCATCGCCGGTCCTGGCCCAGCGACAGCACGTCGTTGGTGACGTCGTAGCGCGGGGCCACGGCGTCGAACATCCGGGCGACGTCGGCGGGGCTCTTGCCGAGATCGGCTCGGGTCACGGCGTTGTCCTCACCGGGGCATTGTCACGGACGCTGGGAGCCGCCGGCGAATCGGTGCAGACTGCATGCAGGCAGTGGACGGGCGTGGGGGAGCAGCATGGACAAGCCGGGCCTGGACACGCTGGCCGCCGCCGGGCTGTACGACGAGCGCGCGTCCAATGCGGCCGATCGCCTCGCGCTGCTGCATTTCCTGGTCGAGCAGGGCTGCTCGGTCGAGGAGATGCAGAAGGCCCACGCCATGGGGCGGTTGTTCGCGCTCGCCGGCGATCGGCTGATCCACCCCGGCTTTCCGGCGTACACGATCGAGGACGCCGCGCCGGCGACCGGCCTGTCCGAGGACGACACCCGCGAGCTCTGCCGCGCCCTCGGGCTGCCCCAGCCGCCGCCGCACTTGCCCGTCCTCACCGAGGCCGACATCAAGGCGTTGTCCGCGTTCGGCGAGCTGGTCGAGCTGCTGGGTCGAGACCAGACGCTCGGCCTGGCCCGGGTCGTCGGCTCGGCCGCTGCCCGGATAGCGGAGGCGGAGTTCGCGGCGCTGCGCAGCATCGACGACCTGTCGCTCGCGCACACCGGCAGCGAGGAGCGCACCGGTCGTGGCTACGCCAAGATTGCCGCGCTCGTGCCCGGCATAACCCAGGTCATCGACGTGGTGCACCGTCGCCACATCGAAGGCGTACGCCGCCACGTCGAGCTCCTGGTCGACGACGCGGGCGGCCTCTCCTGCGGCATCGGGTTCTGCGACCTGGCCGGCTTCACGGCACTGTCGCGGTCGGTGCCGCTCGACAAGCTCGCGAAGCTGCTGTCGGCGTTCGAGGCGGAGGCCACCAGCGTGGTGCACGACCAGGGTGGCCGGGTGGTGAAGTTCATCGGCGACGCGGTGATGTTCGTGACGACGACGCCCGAGTCGGCCGCCGAGATCGCCTGCCTGATGGTGCGCCATCCCCGCGTCGCCGAGCACGACCTGCAGATGCGAGCGGCGGTCTCCTTCGGCCCGGTGCTGATGCAGGACGGCGACTACTTCGGCACCCCCGTCAACCTGGCCGCTCGGCTGCTGACCATTGCCGCACCGGGCGAAGTCGTCGCCGATCCGCTGCTGCGGGCCACGCTGAATCGCGGCGGGTGGTCGACCACGCTGCTGCCCGCCCAGCCGCTGCGCGGGTTCGACGGCGAAGTGACGCCCCTGCGCATCGACGCTGTCCCGGCCGGGTAACGCCGCCGCCGGGGCGCCCGGCTGCGCGCACCGATTGCACCGAAATATGCGCTCGATTGGGCGATCATGACCGAATTTCACCCGTTCGGGTGCTCCATTCGGCTCCTTGGTGTGGCCGAGAATGTCTGCATCCGGGCTAGTACCAACGGGCGAGGAGAGCGGGATGGAGCACGAGACGCACACCGAGCATCCGTTGATGACGTGGCTGGCCGCGGGCGTCCCGCTGTCGCTGCTCGTCGACCTCGGCATGTCCGGCGGTCCGGCCTCCGACGAGATCTACCGCGACGAGCCGGCCGACACGCGCTGGATCCCCTCGGCGGCCTGACCGGCCAACGGCTGCGGCACCGCGAACGGCGGCAGGTGCCGCCAGGCCGTCTCCAGCGCCAGCTCTAGCGGCCAGACCAGGGCGAGCAGCCCGATGGCCGCGAGGCCGTCGAACCACCAGTGGTTCGCGGTGACCACGACGACGTACATCGTCGCCAGCGGATGCAGCACCACCAACCATCGCCACCGGCTGGTGCTGACGGCCACCACGACGACGGCGACGAGCACCGACCAGCCGACGTGAAGCGACGGCATCGCGGCGAGCTGTGTCGGCACGCCGCTGCCCACCGGGCCGTAGACCGACTGGTGGTAGAGCAGGCCCGTGTCGACGAAGCCGAGGTGCGGGAACATCCGGGGCGGTGCCACCGGCACCATCTGGATGAGCAGCGCCGACGCCGTCAGCAGGACCACGATGTTGCGTGCCCGCGCGTAGGCGCCGCGGTGCCGCCAGAGCAGCCAGCACAGGAAGATCAGCATGCCGGACAGGTGCGCGCCGGCGTAGTAGTCGTTGATCCGTCTCACCAGCCAGTGCAGCGGCAGCACGGCGTGCTGCACGGTCACCTCGCTGGGCAGGTGCAGCCAGCGCTCGGCCCGCCAGATGTCCATCGCCCGGTCCTGCGCCCCGGCCACGTGCGTGTGCGCGTGCGACCCGGCCAGCAGCCAGAGCGCGAACAGCAGGAAGACGATGCCGAGCTCCCGCAGCACCGGCGCTGCCGGAGCCAGCCTGCGCGCCCTCGGCCGGCGCACGCCGACGCTGCCGGCCACCAGCACCGCGGCCAGCACGGTGGCCGCTCGCCAGCCCAGCGACCAGTACGGCATGACGGCAAGCCAACCACGGCTGACACACTTCGGGAGTGACTCCGGTCTACGACACCGACCCGCGCGACCCCGACGAGGCCGCGCTGTTCGACCTTGCCGACGGCGTACGCCGCCTCATCGACACCACCGTGCGCACGCACGCGGACGCCGACCGGCTCAAGCGGGCCGCCGACCTGGTCCGCGAGGCGACGGAGCTGATCGACGTCGCGCGGCGACCCGACGACGACTGGGACGTCCGCCGCTACAACGCCATCTCCGGGGGCGCCAACCCGATCGCGATCCCGCTGCTCCCGACCGTCACCGGCCAGGACCTGCGGGCCGACATGACCTTCGGTCGGGCCTATGAGGGCCCGCCCGGCTATGTCCACGGCGGGATGCTCGCTGCCGTCCTCGACCAGATCCTCGGCCACGCCAACGGCGCGGCCGGGACTCCGGGGATGACCGCCCGGCTGACCGTGTCCTATCGCCGGCCCACGCCGCTCGACGTGCCGCTGGTCGTGCATGCGCGTAACGACGGCTGTGAGGGCCGCAAGATCTACGCTTCGGGCCGGATCGAGGTCGACGGCAAGACGACCGTCGAGGCCGAGGGGCTGTTCATCGCCCCCACCCACATCCAGCAGTACGAAAGCTTCCACGGCGCGCTGTCGGAGGCCGACGGCCTCCCGCGGCGCGACTGACGCTCCTGCCGCCAGGTTGTCGCGCCGGCGCCCTGGTACCCGGACCGGTGAGCGGCGCAAGTGATGACGCGGACGGGCCCGGCCGGGCTAGCGCCGGTGCGTCGACTTGGGTGCGCCACCCTCACGGCGTACGACGCCGGCCAGCATCGGTGCGAGCTCACGCGCCCGCTGCTCGCACCAGGACGTGTCGTCGCTGCCGTCGGCCAGCTGCTCGATGAACACGCCGACGATGACGGCGCGCAGCATCCGGGCGATGGCGGCGGCTCGCGCCGCTTGGCGCTCGTGCAGCACGTCGGCCGCCCACTGCTGCAGCGCTGCCTCGGTCGTGCCCAGCAGGCTCGAGCCGACGCTGCGCGCCGCGTCGTCGCCGCGCAGTGCTTCGCCGACCATTACCCGCACGTAGTCCTGCACGTCGAGCATGACCTGCCACGACTCCTGCAGCAGCTGGGCGAGGTCGTCGACCGGGCCGCCCGGCCCGGCTCCGGGCAGCTCGCCGTCGAGCACGTTGCGGTACTCCGGCTCCTCGAGCACCGCGGTCAGCAGGTCGCGCTTGGACGGGAAGTAGTGGTAGAGCGTCGCGACGTTCATCTCCGCAGCGCCGGCGAGGTCGCGCATGCTCATCGCCTCGGCGCCGCCCTGGGCCATCAGCTCCAGCGCGAGCCGCAGGATCCGGGCTCGTTGCGACACGAGGCCATCGTGCCGCATGTGCCGGGAGGCCGCGGGGAAACGGTCGTTTGGCGAGTCCAGCAAGTGTTTGATTGGATGGCTCCACGACATGTCGGGGGGCCGACGTCGAAGGGCGGTGCGCTACGTGACTGCCGGAGAGAAGGTGCCGGGCGTGGCGCCGGTTTTCCCCGACGGCGCCGCGTGTCTGGTCGATCTGGGCCCGCCCGCTCCGCAGCACACCGAGGCCTACCGCATCGTCGCCGAGATCCCGGTCGGCATGGGCCCGGAGGGTGTCGCGGTCGACCCCGCGGGGCGCCGGGCCTACGTCTCCTGCTCTCGCAGCAACGCCGTCACGGTCATCGACCTCGACCGGCTCGAAGCCGTCGAGGAGATCCCGGTCGGTCAGGAGCCGATCCCCGCCGCCTTCGACGAGCCGACCGGCCGCATGTTCTGCGCCAACGCCCGCAGCAACACGATCTCGGTGATCGACACCCGCGGCGGCAACCGCGTGCACGAGGTCGAGGTCGGGGAGTACCCCGCGGGGCTCGGCCACGACCCGCAGCGGCGGCTGCTGCTGTGCGGCGACACGGCCGGCAGCACGGTCTCCGTGGTCGACTGCGACACCCTTGAGCGGGTTGCCGTGGTCCCCGCCGAGCTCGGCGTGGGCAGCATCGACGTCGACGTCGAGCGCGGCCTCGCCTACTGCGTCAACTTCTTCTCCGCCTCGGTCACGATGGTCGACGTCGAGCGCATGGAGCCGGTCGAGCGCATCGCGGTCGGCGAAGGGCCGTGCAAGGTCGCGGTCAACCCTCGCTCGGGCACGGCGTTCATCGCCAACTCCCTCGACAGCACGATCGTGCGCGTCCGGCTCGACGACCGCAGCGTCATCGACGAGGTGCCCGTCGAGCGGGCGCCCGTCGGCGTCGCCGAGGCCCCTGCGGGCGACCGCTTCTACGTGTGCAACCGCGGCGCGGGGTCGATCAGCATCGTCGGGGCCGACGACGGCCGCGAGTGGGCGAGGGTGCCGGTCGGCAAGGGTCCGGGCGACCTCGCGGTCGACCCGGTCACCGGCTGGGTGCTCGTCTCCAACGCCGGCAGCGCCAGCCTGATCGTGGTCGAAGACCTGCTCACCGGCCCGCCCGCCGACGACGTCACCAGCGCGCCGCACCCGCTCACCGGGCAGCGGGTCCCGGCCTTCCGGCTGCCCGATCTCGAGGGGCGGATCCGGGAGAGCCGGGAGTGGGCGGAGAAGAAGTACATCCTCAACTTCTTCGCCAGCTGGTGAGGCCCCTGCAACGTGGAGGCGCCGGTCATCGAGGACCTACGCCGCCGCGCAGGCCGGTTCGGCCTGGACATCATCATGGTCAACGTCTGGGAGAGCGTCGACCCAGCCGGTGAGGCCCGGCACTTCTGCGACATCTACGGCGTCGAGGGCACCGTGCTGATCGACGAGACCGGCGACTACGCGGCGGCGCTCGGCATCCGCGGCGTACCGATGAACGTCTTCGTTGACACCGACGGGACAGCCGTCGAGGTCGGCGCGACGACGCCCGACGAGCTGAAGGCCGCGATCACCCGCCTGCTCGGCCGCGACGACTGGTACGACGACTGAGCGTCAGTGCCCGGCCGTGGCCGGCGGGGTCGTGGGGTGCACGACCTGCTGAACCGTGTGGGTTGCGGTCGGCACGCCCTTGGACTTCTTGTCCTTCTTGGGCTTGCGGGCCTCGCGACCGCCCTTGTTCTTGTTGCCCATGGCGCGCCCCCAAGTTGTCGTGCGGTGCCGTACCTCGACCGTACGACCGCCGGTGGATAAAGGAAAGCCGGTTGCGCGGGTCGCCAACTAGACTCGGTACCTCCGATGATCACTGCTTCACGCGTCGAACTGCGCGCCGGCGCCCGCCTGCTGCTCGAGCACGCGTCGTTCCAGGTCAACCGAGGCGACAAGGTCGGCCTGGTCGGCCGCAACGGCGCCGGCAAGACCACGCTCTGTCGGATCCTCGCGGGTGAGGGCGCCCCGGCGGCCGGCTCCATCACGCGGCGCGGCAGCGTCGGCTACCTGCCGCAGGATCCCCGCACGGGTGACCTGTCGGAGATCGCCCGCGACCGCATCCTGTCCGCCCGCGGCCTCGACGAGGTGATGCGCGACCTGCGGGCCGCCGAGCAGAAGATGGCGGCCGGCGACGAGCGCGCGGTGCGCCGTTACGGCGTGGCCGAGGAGCGTTTCCACGTCCTCGGTGGCTACGCGGCCGAGGCCGAGGCCGCGTCGCTGGCCGCCAGCCTCGGCCTGCCCGACCGGGTGCTCGGGCAGCCGCTCGGCACGCTGTCGGGCGGCCAGCGCCGCCGGGTCGAGCTGGCGCGCATCCTGTTCAGCGGCGCCGACACCCTGCTGCTCGACGAGCCGACCAACCACCTTGACGCCGACTCGGTCGTCTGGCTGCGCGACTTCCTGCGCTCGCACCGCGGCGGTCTCGTCGTGATCAGCCACGACGTGTCGCTGCTCGACGCGACGGTCAACAAGGTCCTGCACCTGGATGCCAACCGGTGCTCGCTCGACGTCTACAACGTCGGTTGGCAGGCCTACCTCGCCACCCGCGAGGTCGACGAGCGGCGACGTCGGCGTGAGCGTGCAAACGCCGAGCGCAAGGCCGCGGCCCTGCAGACGCAGGCGGAGAAGATGCGGGCCAAGGCTACGAAGGCCGTCGCCGCGCAGAACATGCTGCGCCGGGCCGAGCGCATGCTCACCGACCTGGAAGACGTGCGCCAGCAGGACAAGGTCGCCAAGCTGCGCTTCCCGGAGCCGGCGGCGTGCGGCCGGGTGCCACTCACCGCGAGCGAGCTGTCGAAGTGCTACGGATCGCTCGAGGTGTTCACCGATGTCGACCTCGCCGTCGACGCCGGCAGCCGCGTCGTCGTCCTCGGCCTCAACGGGGCGGGCAAGACGACGCTGCTGCGGATCCTGGCCGGTCTCGAGCCGCCCGACACCGGCCAGGTCGAGCCCGGGCACGGGCTGCGGCTCGGCTACTACGCGCAGGAGCACGAGACCCTCGACCCGCGCCGCACCGTGCTGGAGAACCTCGCCTCGGCGGCCCCCGACCTGCCGGAGGTCGAGCAGCGCAAGGTGCTGGGCTCTTTCCTGTTCTCCGGCGACACGGTCTTCCAGCCGGCCGGGACGCTGTCCGGCGGCGAGAAGACCCGGCTCGCCCTCGCCCTGCTCGTCGTGTCCAGTGCCAACGTGCTGCTGCTCGACGAGCCCACCAACAACCTCGACCCGGCCAGCCGCGAGCAGGTGCTCGAGGCGCTGCGCAGCTACCGCGGGGCGATCGTGCTGGTCACCCACGACGAGGGTGCGGTCGCGGCGCTCGGTCCCGACCGGGTGCTGCTGCTGCCCGACGGGGTCGAGGACGTCTGGCGGCCGGAGCTCGCCGACCTCGTCGCCCTGGCCTGACCGGGAGATACGGTCACAAGAATGCGCACGGTGATCGAGACCGCTGAAGCGGTACGCCGCGGCGAGCTCAAGGCGGTCGAGGCGCTCGACGAGTGCCTGGCTCTCATCGAGGCCATGGACCCCGAGCTCAACGCCTTCAGCCACCTGGCCCCCGACCTGGCCCGGGCGGCCGCCGAGCGGGTCGACGCGATGGTGGCCCGCGGCGAGGACCCGGGGCCGTTTGCCGGCGTGCCGTTCGGGGTCAAGGACCTTGAGGACTGCGCCGGCATGCCGACCGGTCACGGCTCGCTGCTCTACGCCGGCCATCCGCCCGCAGCGGCCGACTCCATGCAGGTGGCCAGACTGCGGGCGGCGGGCGCCGTGCCGCTCGGCAAGACGACCGCACCGGAGTTCGGGGCGACCTGCTTCACCGCGACCAAGGCCTGCGGCGTGACGCGCAACCCGTGGGACCCGACCCGCACGCCGGGCGGGTCGAGCGGAGGGTCGGCGGCGGCCGTGTCCGCCGGGATGGTGCCTTTCGCGACCGCGAGCGACGGGGGCGGGTCGACCCGGATCCCCGCCGCGTTCACCGGGCTGCTCGGTTTGAAGCCGTCGTACGGCCGCATCCCCTTCGACGGGGCGCACGAGAGCGAGACCAGCGTGCGCGGCGCGATGGTCACCACCGTCGCCGACGCCGCCCGCCACCTCGACGTCACCGCCGGTCCCGACGATCGCGACCGCGGGTCGCTGCCGCCCTCCGGCGTCTGCTACGAGCGGGCCATCGAGGAGCTCGACGTCGGCGGCCTGACCGCCACGTGGTCACTCGACCTCGGCTTCGCCGTCGTCGACCCCGAGGTGGCGGAGCTCGCGCGCGCTGCCGCCGACACGTTGGTCTCCGTGGCCGGACTGCGCGAGATCGACCGGCCGTTCGCCCCGACCAACCCGCTGCGGGCCTGGTGGGGGCTCGGTGCCGTCGACATCAACATGGACGTCGAGCGCGGCATGTTCCCCGAGCGGGCCGAGGAGTTCATGCCCGACAACCGCCGATCGCTCGAGGTCACCGCGTCGTACTCCGTCGCGCAGTTCGCCCGGCAGGTCAAGCGCCGCAACCGGCTCGAGGTCGAGGTCGCCGAGCTGTTCGCCGACGTCGACCTGCTGCTCACCCCGACGACGGCGGTGCCGGCGTTCGCCGCGGAAGGCCCGCTGCCGTTCACCATCGATGGCAAGGACGCCCGCAACAGCGGCCCGGTGCCGTTCACCATGCTGGCCAACCTCTGCTGGAACCCCGCGATCTCGCTGCCCGCCGGCACCACCAGCGACGGCCTGCCGGTCGGGCTGCAGATCACCGCGCGGCGGCACCGCGACGACGTGGTCCTGCGGCTCGCGCGCATCTACGAGCAGGCGGCCCCCTGGCCGCGCCACGCGCCCGGGCGGTGACGGACGCCAAGCAGGCGGAGCTCGCGCGCGAGCAGGCCTACGTCGACAGGCTCTACGGCCGCCTCGACCGGCTGCGGGCCCAGTCGCGCGACCAGCTGCGGGAGGTACGCCGACGCGGCGCGAGCGGCACCCCGCAGGCGCGCAGCGAGCGCGACGCTTTCGCGACGATGTACGAGGACCGGCTGGCCCGGCTCGACGCCGCCGAGGCCGGCCTCTGCTTCGGCCGGCTCGACCTGGTCGGTGGCGAGCGGCACTACATCGGCCGCATCGGACTGCTCGACGACGCGCAGGAGACGCTGCTCGTCGACTGGCGGGCACCGGCCGCCGAGGCGTTCTACCGCGCGACGCCGGCGAACCCGCTCGGCGTGGTCCGCCGGCGGCACCTGCGGCTGAGGGTCCGGCGGGTGGTCGACATCGACGACGACGTCTTCGACCTTGACACCATCTCCGCCGACGACCGGGCCACCCTATCGGGGCAGGCCGTGCTGCTCGCCGCGCTCTCGGAGAGCCGCACCGGGCACATGCGTGACATCGTCGCCACGATCCAGGCCGAGCAGGACCAGATCATCCGCGCCGATCTGGGCGGGGTGCTCGTCGTGCAGGGCGGTCCCGGCACCGGCAAGACCGCGGTCGGCCTGCACCGAGCGGCCTACCTGCTCTACGCGCATCGCGAGCGGCTCGAGCGCAGCGGCGTACTCGTCGTCGGCCCCAACCGGATCTTCACCCGTTACATCGAGGCGGTGCTGCCCTCGCTCGGCGAGACCGGGGTCGTGCTGGCCACGCCCGACCGGATCGGGCCCGAGGTCGACGTGCGCGCGGACGACGGTGCCGACGTCGTCGCGCTGAAGAGTGACCTGCGCATGGTCGACGTGATCGCCGCGGCCGTCGCTGCCCGCGAGACGGTACCGGCCGAGCCGCTGGTCGTGCCGTTCGACGAGCACGACCTGCAGGTGCCGCCACGCGTCGTGGCCGATGCCGTGTCCCGGGCGCGACGTTCGCGCCGACCGCACAACCACGCCCGCTACACCTTCGCCAGGGCGCTGCTGCAGCACCTCGTGCGCGAGGTCGGCCGTGTCACCGGCGACCCCGAGCTGTCGCGGCAGCGGTGGGTGGCCCGGACGCTCATGCGCAGCGACGAGTTCCGCGACGCGGTCAACGCCTGCTGGCCGAGGTTGACCCCGGCCGAGCTGGTCGAGGGGATGTACGCCGACCCGTCCTCTCTCGAACCGCTGTCGGTGGCCGAGCGGCAGTTGCTGCGCCGCCCGCCCGGCTCGGCATGGACGCCCGCCGACGTGCCGCTGCTCGACGAGGCCGCGGTGCTGCTCGGCGACCCCGACGAGATCCTGCAACGTGCTGCGGACCGGCGCCGTGAGCGCGAGGAACGCCAGTACGCCGCCGAGGTGATCGCCGCGACCGGCACCCGGGGGCGGGTCAGCGCCGAGCAGTTGGCGCAGCGCTACCGGGAGGCCGGCGGCCGCCAACCCCTCGCCGAGCGCGCCGGCGGCGCGTGGCTGTGGGAGTACGGCCACGTCATCGTCGACGAGGCGCAGGAGCTCACCCCGATGGCGTGGCGGATGCTCTTCCGCCGCTGCCCCAGCCGGTCGATGACCGTGGTGGGGGACATCGCGCAGACGTCGTCGTCGAGTGGCGCGCAGTCGTGGGCGGATGCGCTCGACCCGTTCGTCGCCGGGCGATGGCGCGCCGCCGAGCTGACCGTCAACTACCGCACGCCCGCACAGATCATGGCGGTTGCCGGCGACGTGCTGGCCGCGACCGAGCGTGGCGCGCGGATACCGCGATCGGTGCGGGAGACCGACGACCGGCCCTGGGTGCGCCGGGTCGAGCGGACTGCCCTGGCCGACACCCTGGTCGCCGCCGTGCGATCCGAGCAGGCCGAGGTCGGCGAGGGGACGGTGGCGGTGCTCCTGCCCGCTTCGGTCTATGCCGAGGTCGCCGAGACCGTCACAGAGCGACTGCCCGACGCGGCGCGCGGGCCAGCGGCCCTCGACGCCAGGGTCGCCGTGTTGCGGGTCGCGGAGGCCAAGGGCCTGGAGTTCGACTCGGTCCTCGTCGTCGAGCCGCGCCTCGTCGTCGAGGGCTCGCCGCGCGGCGGCCACGATCTCTACGTGGCGCTGACCCGGGCCACCAGGCGGCTCGGCGTGCTGCACGCGTCGGCGTTGCCGACCGGCCTGGAGCGGCTGACGCCGCTGGCCTAGCGACCACTGCTCGGCTATTCTGGAGTCAGTCCGAAGGGGAGTACCCCTCCACGCGGCATCGTCAGTACGGCCCCGCAGCCCGACGCGGGGCCCGGTGCCACGGCCGCCCTGCGGTGGGAGAGACCTTCGGCAGCCGTCGCTGCCGAAGGAGCCGCTCGTGCTCGACATCCCGATCTGGGTCTGGGCTCTGACCGTCGCCGGATTCGCGGCGGTCGTGAGTCTCGACGTGGCGCTGAGCGTGCGCCGGCCCCACGTGCCCTCGATGCGCGAGGCCACCGTCTGGGTCGGCGTCTACGTGGGCCTCGCCGTCGCGTTCGCGGTCGGCCTGGGGTTCGTCGCGGGCTGGCGGTGGACCGGCGAGTTCACTGCCGGCTGGCTCACGGAGTACAGCCTGTCCGTCGACAACCTGTTCGTCTTCGCGCTGATCCTCACGTCGTTCGGCGTACCGCCGGCCTATCGGCAGCGGGTGCTGCTCGTCGGGATCGTCACCGCACTGGTCCTGCGCGCCGGCTTCATCGCGGCCGGTGCGGCGGCGCTTGACGCGTTCAGCGCGACGTTCTACGCCTTCGGCGCGGTCCTGATCGTCACCGCGGTGCAGCTGCTGCGCGGCGGCGAGAAGGAACCCGACCCCACCCGCAACCCGGCCTACCGGCTGGTCGCCCGG